>Ga0208934_1000020_pt1 | contig 207855 bp, 223 predicted proteins | sample MalvirDeepMed_s2_FD_184243 | JGI IMG/M metagenome (GOLD analysis project Ga0208934, IMG submission 184243) | Marine viral communities from the Global Malaspina Expedition - Malaspina viral metaG DeepMed_s2 (SPAdes) (version 2) | ecosystem: Environmental > Aquatic > Marine > Oceanic | place... | reverse complement strand
CCCCGGATGCGCCCCGCCCCCCGCCAGGTAGAGACCCGGCACCCGGCTGCGCGCCGTCGGTCGCGCGAAGGCCGCCATCATCCCCTCGGGGGATCGCCCGTAAAGGGCACCGCCGCTGCCCGGAAACAGGCTTTCGAACCCGGCCGGCGTCGTCAGTGCCTCGGGCCCCGGCGACGGATCGAAGCTCAGCCCGCGGTCCTTCAGCGTTTGAAACGTCCTTCGGTGACATTCTTCGAACTCCTGTTCCGGGCTGTCGGGCGCGGCGTTCACGATGATCTCGAACCGCTCGGGCGCGGGCGGCGCGGCGCCCGTCCCGCGGTCCTGCGCGCAGACATAGAGGGTAGGGTCGCGGGGCGGCGCGCCGCGGGCGATGGCTTCGAATTCGGTGCGCGGGTCGCGCCCGAAGAAGACGTTGTGATGGACCAGGTCGCGACCGTGGGGCGTGGCGGCGAAGGACCAGACCTCGGCCGACAGGCTGCGCGGGGCGACGGCCTCGGGCGCGACGGCGTCCAGTACGCCGGTGCCCAGGTGCCCGTGGGCCAGCGCGCGCGGGTCGCCGTTGAAGACGACCGCGTCGCAGTCGAAGCGTTCGCCGTTTCTCAGCGTCACGCCGCGGATGCGTCCGCCGGACACGTCGATCTGGGCGACCTCGGCGTCATAGTGCAGCGCGACACCCTGGTTTCGGGCCAGGTCCTCGATCGCTTGGGCCAGCGCGTGCATCCCGCCTTCCACGCGCCAGACGCCGGCGGCCTCGGCCTGCCAGACCAGCGACAGGAGCGCGGGCGCGGCGTAGGGCGACCCGCCGACATAGGTGGCGTAGCGCCCGAAAAGCTGCCGCAGCCGGGGGTCGCTGAAATCGCGTGCCAGCCGCGCGGCGAGGCTCAGACCCGGCGCCATCGCCCCGATCAGGCGCGGGTTGCGCATGACCAGCCCGGTGACGGCCGCGCGATCGGGCACGGCGGTTTCGATCATCGGCGTCTCGAACGCGTCATAGAGCGCGCGGGTTCGGGTGCAGAAGGCGCGGAACTGCCCTGCCGCCCGGGCGCCCGCGAAGGCGCCGACGGCCTCGGCGCTCTGGTCGAGATCGGCGTGCAGATCCAGCTGGCTGCCATCGGGCCAGAAATGCCGCGCCAAAAGCGGCTCGGGCACCAGCGTCACGTGGTCGTCCAGCCGCGCGCCGAGATCCTCGAACAGCGCGTCGAACACGTGGCGCAGGGTCAGGACCGTGGGTCCGGCGTCGACCGGCCCGGCGTCCGAGGGCACCTGCCGCATCTTGCCGCCCGGCGTTCCGGCCCGTTCCAGCAGGGTGACGGCGTGCCCGGCATGGGCCAGCCGGGCGGCGGCCGCGAGGCCGCCCATGCCGGCGCCGATGACGATGATGCGAGCGGATGCCATGTCCGAAACTTGACTCGGTTCCGCGCATGTGTCCAGATAAGTTGACAGTTTGGGGTATGGGTTCATGTCTCGAAATCCTGACAAGATCGGAGCCGTCATGCCGCTCACCGCCCGTATCGAAGCCGCCATTGCCGGGGCCGTGGCCACGGGGCAGGGCGGCGATGCGCCGTCGCGCCTGTCGTCCGCGCTGCACTATGCGACCGCGCCCGGCGGGGCCCGGATCCGGCCGACGATCCTGACCAGCGTCGCCATGGCCTGCGGTGACGACAGGCCCGCGCTGACCGACGCGGCCGCCGCCGCGCTGGAGCTCATTCACTGTGCCAGCCTCGTCCATGACGACATGCCGTGCTTCGACGACGCCGACACGCGGCGCGGCAAGGCATCGGTGCACCGCGCGTATTCCGAACCGCTGGCCCTGCTGACCGGCGACAGCCTGATCGTCATGGCGTTCGACACGCTGGCCCGGGCCGCGCCCGACGCCCCGCTGCGTGGGATCGGCCTGATCCGGCTTCTGTCCACGCGTACCGGGATGCCGCACGGCATCTGCGCCGGGCAGGGATGGGAGAGCGAGGCGCGCATCGACCTCAGGGCCTACCACCGCGCCAAGACCGGTGCGCTGTTCATCGCCGCGACGCAGATGGGCGCGCTGGCCGCCGGGGAAGAGCCCGAGCCGTGGGAAGAGCTTGGCGCCCGCATCGGCGAGGCGTTCCAGGTGGCCGACGACCTGCGCGACGCGGTGATGGATGCCGGCACCTGCGGCAAGCCCGTGGGTCAGGACGACCTGCACGGCCGCCCGAACGCGGTGGCGGAACTGGGCGTCGAGGGGGCCATCGCGCGGCTCGAGGACATCCTGGGCGGTGCGATCGCATCGATCCCGTCCTGCCCGGGCGAGGCCGCGCTGGCGGCCCTCGTGCGCCGTTACGCCGACAAGCTGGTGCCGCTGACCCAAACCGCGCAGGCGCGCTGAGCCCGTGGGACCGCTGGCCGACCCGCGCCGCGCCCGTGGCTGACCTGCCCTTGCCCGACAGCCCCCGCCGCGGCTGGTTCGCGCCCGGATGGCGCAACCGGCTGGTGGCCTCGCGCCCGTTCCAGCGTTGGGCGGCGCGCTTTCCGCTCACGCGGTCGCATGTCAGGAACGAAGGCACCGCGATCTTCGACCTTGTCGCAGGGTTCGCCACCAGCCAGGCTCTGCGCGCGCTGATCGAACTGCGCGTCCTGCACCTGCTGCGCGACGAGCCGCTGACGGCAGGGGACGCGGCAGCGCGCCTGTCGCTGCCGCCGCGCCGCGCCGAGGTCCTGCTGCGCGCCGGCGTGGCCATGGGGCTTTTGCGGCTGCGGCGCGGACGGTTCGTCACCGCTGCCCGTGGGGCCGCGCTGTTGGGCGTGCCGGGGCTGGAGGACATGATCCGCCACCACGACGTGCTTTACCGCGATCTCGCGGACCCCACGGCGTTCTTCCGGGGCGAGACCGAGCCCGAGCTGGCATCTTTCTGGCCCTATGTCTTCGGCGCGGGCGGCGATGTCAGCCCCGAAGACAGCGCGCGCTATTCACGTCTCATGGCCGACAGCCAGGGCTTGGTGGCCGAGGATACACTCTCGCAGGTGGCCCTGTCCGGTATCCGCTGCCTGATGGATGTCGGCGGCGGCACGGGGGTGTTCCTGAGCCACGTGGCCCGCCGCGCGCCCGACCTGAAACTGATGCTCTTGGATCTGCCCCCGGTGCTGGAGGCGGCACGGGAATCGCTGAGTCGGCAGGGCCTGTCGCAGCGGGTCGCCCTGCACCCCGGCAGCTTCAAGACCGACTCGCTTCCCGAGGGCGCGGACGCCATTTCGCTGGTGCGGGTGCTTTACGACCACGACGACGCGCAGGTGGCCGACCTGTTGTCTAAGGCCCACGCTGCGCTGCCGTCCGGGGGACGGCTGATCGTGTCCGAGCCGATGACCGGGGGCGACCGGCCCCACGTGGCCGGCGACGTGTATTTCGCCCTCTATTGCATGGCGATGGGGACGGGGCGGGCGCGCTCGGGCGCCGAGATCGGGGCACTGATGGGGGCGGCGGGTTTCGTCGATATCCGGCCGGGCCGCGCCCATCGTCCTTTCGTCACGAGCACGATCACCGCACACCGCTCCTGAACAAACTGTCTAATTTATTTGACAGTCTTGAGTGTAAAGATACACTGACAGTCCAAGAGGTGTGGTCAATTCAGGCCGCAGTTTCAGGAAGACCGGGAGGGGTCAACTTGATCGACACCGCCGCCATCATCCTAGAGGGACCGCAGGCCATCGGCCTTGGCAGCATCCCCATTTCCGATCCGCAGGACGGTGACGTGGTCGTGGATATCGACTGGTCCGGTATCTCGACCGGGACCGAAAAACTCTTCTTCACAGGCAAGATGCCCCCGTTCCCAGGCATGGGATACCCGCTGGTCCCCGGATACGAATCGGTGGGCCACGTGGTCGAGGCGCGGCCCGGATCGGGCCTGCGCGCCGGTCAGGCCGTGTTTGTGCCCGGGGCCAACTGCTTCGGCGCGATTCGCGGGCTTTTCGGTGGTGCCGCGCGGCGAATCGTGACGGGCGCGGATCGCGTGACCCCGATCGACGAGTCGCTGGGCGCCGACGGGGCGCTTCTGGCGCTGGCCGCCACGGCGCGGCACGCGCTGGCGGGGCTTCGCACCGAACTGCCCGAGCTGATTGTGGGCCACGGCACCTTGGGCCGCCTGCTGGCGCGCCTGACCATCGCCGCGGGCGGATGCCCGACGGTCTGGGAAATCGACGTAAGCCGCCGCGATGGCGCATCGGACTATCCGGTCATCGACCCGGCCGAGGATGCCCGCCGCGACTACACCACGATCTATGACGCCACCGGCCGCGCGGACCTGCTGCCCGAGCTGATCGGCCGCATCGCCAAGGGCGGCGAGATCGTCCTCGCCGGGTTCTACACCGACCCTATCAGCTTCGCCTTTCCGCCCGCCTTCATGAAGGAGGCGCGGCTGCGCGTCGCGGCGGAATGGACGCCCGACGACATGCAGGTGACGCACCGGCTGGTGCGCTCGGGCGCGCTGTCGCTGGACGGTCTCATCACCCACAGGCGCCCGGCGGCCGATGCCGTCCGCGCCTACCCGCAGGCCTTCGACGACCCGGCCTGCCTGAAAATGATACTCGACTGGAAGGACGTGGCATGAGCCTCGACGACGTTCCGAACCTCAAGAGCTATGACGCCAAACTGAAGGACGAGGCGGCCGAGCCCACGCTGGAAGTGCCGCAGGCCGAGCCGACCTCGAAAACCCAGATCATCGCGATCTACGGCAAGGGCGGGATCGGCAAGTCGTTCACGCTGGCCAACCTGAGCCACATGATGGCCGAGCAGGGAAAGCGCGTGCTGCTGATCGGCTGCGACCCGAAATCGGACACCACGTCGCTCCTGTTCGGCGGCAAGGCCTGCCCGACGATCATCGAGACGTCGACCAAGAAGAAACTGGCCGGCGAGGAAGTGAAGATCGGCGATGTCTGCTTCAAGCGCGGCGGCGTCTTCGCCATGGAACTGGGCGGCCCCGAGGTTGGCCGCGGCTGCGGTGGGCGTGGCATCATCCACGGCTTCGAGCTGCTGGAGAAGCTGGGCTTCCACGACTGGGATTTCGACTACGTCCTCCTGGATTTCCTGGGTGACGTGGTCTGCGGCGGCTTCGGCCTGCCCATCGCGCGGGACATGGCGCAGAAGGTGATTCTGGTCGGGTCCAACGATCTCCAGTCGCTTTACGTCGCCAACAACGTCTGCTCGGCGGTGGAGTATTTCCGCAGGCTGGGCGGCAACGTGGGCGTCGCGGGCCTGGTCATCAACAAGGATGACGGCTCGGGCGAGGCGCAGGCCTTTGCCAAGGCGGTGGACATCCCCGTGCTGGCCGCGATCCCGCAGGACGATGACCTGCGCAAGAAATCCGCGAACTACCAGATCGTCGGCACCGACAAGTCGCCCTGGGGCAGCCTGTTCGCCGAGCTGGCCGAGGCCGTGAGCGGCGCGCCCGGTTGTCGCCCCGCGCCGCTGGACCAGGACGGTCTGCTGGCCCTTTTCGACAGCAAGGACACCGGCGGCGACGTGGTGCTGGAGCCCGCGACCGACGCGGACATGCGCGGCAAGAAGGGCGCGGTGAAGCCGTCGCTCGAGGTGATCTACGACGAGGTCTGACGGCCGCCGGCCGGGGGCCAGCCCCCGGACCCCCGAGGTACTTGAAGAAAGATGATGACAGTTTGACGGACCAGAAAGTGACATATGACCGGTCGGACGAGGTCCAGGTGAGCGAGGGCACCGCACGCGGTGACGCGCCGGCCCTGGCCGTCGATCCCGGCGCGGGCGATGGCATGGGCTGTCACGCCGGTGCCGCCACGATGGAGGTCGCCGCGCGCGAGGCCGGGGCCAGCGACCTGCTGGACGGGTTCGCCGCCGACTATCCCAAGGGCCCCCACGACAAGCCGCAGAGCATGTGCCCCGCCTTCGGATCGCTGCGCGTGGGGCTGCGGATGCGCCGGGTCGCCACCGTGCTGTCGGGCTCGGCCTGCTGCGTCTACGGGCTGAGCTTCGTGAGCCATTTCTACGGCGCGCGGCGATCGGTGGGCTACGTGCCGTTCAACTCGGAGAGCCTGGTCACCGGAAAGCTGTTCGAGGATATCCGCGAGAGCGTTCACGAGATGGCCGACCCGGACCGCTATGACGCGATCGTGGTCACAAATCTCTGCGTGCCTACCGCCTCGGGCGTGCCGCTGCGCCTGTTGCCGAAAGAGATCAACGGCGTCCGCATCATCGGGATTGACGTGCCCGGTTTTGGCGTGCCCACCCATGCCGAGGCGAAGGATGTGCTGGCCGGCGCCATGCTGGACTATGCCCGGGCCGAGGTCGCGGCGGGGCCGGTGCCCGCGCCAGCGACGGGCCGCGACGACCGGCCGACCGTGACGCTCCTGGGCGAGATGTTCCCGGCCGACCCGATGATGATCGGCGCGATGCTGGCCCCCATGGGCCTGGCCGCCGGACCGGTCGTGCCCTGCCGCGAGTGGCGCGAGCTTTACGCCGCGCTGGATTGTGGCGCGGTGGCCGCGGTGCACCCGTTCTACACCGCCGCGATGCGGTCGTTCGAGGCCGCTGGCCGTCCCATCGTGGGCAGCGCACCGGTGGGCCACGACGGCACCGCGCAATGGCTGGCGTCCATCGGCGACGCTTTCGGTCTGCCCGCCGACCGGGTGGCCGCGGCGCAGAACGCCTTCCTGCCCGCGATCAAGGCGGCGCTGCAGGGCGCACGGATCGACGGGACCATCACCCTGTCGGGCTACGAGGGCAGCGAGCTTCTGGTCGCGCGCCTGCTGATCGAGAGCGGCGCTCGGGTGCCGTATGTCGGCACCGCCTGCGCAAAGACGGAACAAAGCCGCCAGGACCGCGAATGGCTCGAGGCGCATGGCGCGATGGTGAAATTCCGCGCCTCGCTCGAGGATGATCTCGCGGCGATGGAGGCGGTGCAGCCGGATCTCGCCATCGGCACGACGCCCGTGGTCCAGAAGGGCAAGGAGCTGGGGATCCCCTCGCTTTACTTCACCAACCTGATTTCGGCGCGGCCCCTCATGGGTCCCGCCGGCGCCGGGTCGCTGGCGCAGGTGGTGAATGCCGCCATGGGCAACCGCGACCGCATGGCGACGATGAAGGCCTTCTTCGAGGGGGTGGGCGGCGGCGACACGGCCGGCGTCTGGGAAGGCGCGCCCAACATCCGCGAGGATTTCCGCGCCCAGAACCTCAAGAAGCTGGAAAAACAGGCCCGCGCCCGCAAGGCGGAGCAGATGATATGACCCGGTGCCTATTTTTCATGTCGCGCGCGCATCGCACCCGGATCGGGGGGACTGCCCAATGCTGATCCAGGACCACGACCGCGCCGGCGGCTACTGGGGCGCCGTCTATGCCTTCTGCGCCGTGAAGGGATTGCAGGTGGTGATCGACGGCCCGGTGGGCTGCGAGAACCTGCCGGTCACCTCGGTGCTGCACTATACTGACGCGCTGCCCCCGCACGAATTGCCCATCGTCGTCACCGGCCTCGGCGAGGACGAGATGGGATCGGGCACCGAAGACAGCATGAAACGGGCGTGGGATACGCTCGACCCGGCGCTGCCGGCGGTGGTCGTCACCGGCTCGATCGCCGAGATGATCGGCGGCGGCGTCACGCCCCAGGGCACCAACATCCAGCGGTTCCTGCCCCGCACCATCGACGAGGACCAGTGGGAAGCCGCCGACCGCGCGATGACGTGGCTGTTTACCGAATTCGGCCAGACCAAGGGCCGGATGCCTCCCGAGAGGAAGCGCGAAGAGGGCGCCAAGCCGCGGGTCAACATCCTCGGGCCCATGTACGGCACCTTCAACATGCCCTCGGACCTGGCCGAGATCCGGCGCCTGGTCGAAGGCATCGGCGCCGAGGTCAACATGGTCATGCCCTTGGGCGCGCACCTGGCCGAGATGCGCAACCTGGTGAACGCGGACGTCAATATCTGCATGTATCGAGAGTTCGGGCGCGGGCTGTGCGAGGCGCTGGACAAGCCCTACCTGCAGGCGCCGATCGGCGTGGACAGCACGACCCGGTTCCTGCGCTCGCTCGGCGATCTGCTGGGGCTGGACCCCGAGCCCTTCATCGAGCGCGAGAAGCATTCGACCCTGAAGCCCGTCTGGGACCTGTGGCGGTCGGTGACGCAGGATTTCTTCGCCACGGCCGAGTTCGGCATCGTGGCGGGCGAAACCTATGCCCGCGGCATCCGCAATTACCTGGAAAACGACCTGGGATTCCCGTGTGCCTTCGCGGTGGCGCGGGTCGCTGGCAAGAAGACCGACAATGATGAAGTGCGCGCGATGATCCACCAGAAGCGGCCGCTGGTCGTGATGGGGTCGATCAACGAGAAGATGTACATGGCCGAGATGAAGGCGGGCCACGGACCGGCTCCGGCTTTCATCCCCGCAAGCTTCCCCGGCGCCGCCATTCGGCGGGCGACCGGCACGCCCTTCATGGGCTACGCGGGCGCGACCTACCTGCTGCAGGAGGTCTGTAACGGGCTGTTCGACGCGCTGTTCCACATCCTGCCCCTGGGCAGCGAGATGGACGCGGCCGAGGCGACGCCCGCCACGCTGAAGCACGATTTCCCATGGGACACGGACGCGCAGGCCGAGCTTGACCGCATCGTCGCCGAACACCCGGTCCTGACCCGCATTTCCGCCGCCCGAACCCTCCGCGACGCCGCCGAACGCGCGGCGCTGAAGCAGGGGTCCGACCGGGTGAAGCGCGAAACCGTCGCGGCGCTGTCGCCCGCGGCCAAGAGATCCAACACGGAGGACGCCACATGAGCGACATGACCACCCAGCTGAGCGCGACCGCGCCGCCGAAGAAGGCGAACGCGCGGGCCGAGTTCTACGCCTATTTCGCGCTGATCTTCGCGGCGACCCTGCCCCTGGCGATCCTGACCTGGGCGCTGACGGCCGCGCGGCAGATGACCCTGCCCGAGAAGGGCCCCATCGCGCGGGCCTGGAGCCAGGCGCGCATCATCACGCCGATGATCTTCTCGGCGTGACGGAACGATCCCGCGCCCGGGCCTGATCCGGGGCGGGAACCACAGAATTCCTCCGGTCGCGTGCGGCCGGGTGAAGTCCGGAAATCTCCGGAACCCGGCCGCGGGGTCCCGCGGCGTCAGCTTGACGATCCTAAGGAGAGTTAAATGGCTGATAGAACCGACCTGTCGTTCACAGGTCTTACCGACGAGCAGGCGCAGGAATTGCACTCTGTCTACATGAGCGGGCTCTGGCTGTTCTCGGCCGTTGCCGTCGTCGCTCATCTGGCGGTGTTCATCTGGCGTCCCTGGTTCTGAGGAAGGACTGAGACATGGCACAATTCTACAAGATCTGGCTGGTGTTCGACCCGCGTCGCGTTTTCGTGGCGCAGGGCGTGTTCCTGTTCCTGCTGGCGGCGATGATCCATCTCGTCCTGCTCAGCACGGACCGGTACAACTGGTTCGAACAGTCCGCTGCCAAGTACGGCACCGGCGCTGTCGAGGCTGCCGAGTAAGGCCCGGCCCCACATCAACGATGCGGGGCGGCGCCGGCCGTCGCCCCCATCAACCCGACAAGGACCAAGACGGCCCGCCAGGCGGACGCCGCCAAAAAACGGAGTAAGAAGATGGCATTGCTCAGCTTCGAACGAAAATATCGCGTGCCGGGCGGCACGCTCATCGGCGGCGACCTGTTCGATTTCTGGGTCGGGCCATTCTTCGTGGGATTCTTCGGCGTGGTGGGGACGTTCTTCATCGGGCTGGGAACGATCCTGATTTTCTATACCGCCGCGATCCAGGGAGTGTGGAACCCCTGGCTGATCTCGGTGAACCCGCCGCCGATCTCCTACGGGCTCGGCGCCGCGCCTTTGCAAATGGGCGGGCTCTGGCAAATCATCACCATCTGCGCGCATGGCGCCTTCATCTGCTGGGCGCTGCGCGAGGTCGAGATCTGCCGCAAGCTGGGCATCGGCTATCACGTGCCCGTCGCCTTCGGTTTCGCGATCCTGGCGTATTTCACGCTGCAGGTGATCCGGCCCGTCCTGATGGGCGCCTGGGGTCATGCCTTTCCCTACGGCATCTGGAGCCACCTCGATTGGGTGAGCTACACCGGCTATCTCTACGGCAACTTCCACTACAACCCGGCGCACATGGTCGCGGTGACGTTCTTCTTCACCACCTGCCTGGCGCTGGCGCTGCATGGCTCGCTGATCCTGTCGGCCTCGAACCCCGAGAAGGGCAAGGTCATGCGCAACCCCGAGCACGAAGACACCTTCTTCCGTGACTTCATCGGCTACTCGATCGGGCCGCTCGGCATCCACCGGCTGGGAACTCTGCTGGCGATCAATGCCGGCCTGTGGAGCGCGATCTGCATCGTGATCTCGGGGACCATCTGGTTCGACCAGTGGATCGCCTGGTGGGATTGGTATCTGAACCTGCCCTGGTGGGCCGACCTGTAAGGAGACCTGGATATGCCAGAGTATCAAAACATCTTCACGCAAGTGCAGGTCCAGGGCCCGCCCGAGATGGGCATGGTCGAGGACGCCGACCTGCGCGACCGCACCAAGGGTGCGAGCTTTTCCCAGCTGCTGGGCTGGTTCGGCAATGCGCAACTTGGGCCGATCTACCTGGGACCCTTCGGCGTGGTGTCGTTCATCACCGGCGGCCTGTGGTTCTTCTTGGTGGGCATCAGCTTCTGGGTGCAGGTCGATTTCTCGCCCGGGCTGTTCTTCCGCGACCTGTTCTACCTGGCGCTCGAGCCGCCGGCGCCGGAATACGGTCTGGGCATCGCGCCCCTGTGGGAAGGCGGGCTGTGGCTGATCGCGTCCTTCTTCCTGCTGATCGCGGTCATGTCCTGGCTGATCCGGTCCTGGGTGCTGGCCAACCAGCTGGGCATGGGCAAGCACGTGTTCTGGGCCTTTTCCAGCGCGGTCTGGCTGTTCCTGGTGCTGGGCCTCATCCGCCCGATCCTCATGGGATCGTGGTCCGAGGCGGTGCCCTACGGCATCTTCCCGCACCTGGATTGGACGAACCTGTTCTCGCTCAGCTACGGCAACCTGTTCTACAACCCGTTCCACGCGCTTTCGATCGTGTTCCTTTACGGCTCGGCCCTGCTGTTCGCCATGCATGGCGGCACGATCCTGGCCGTCAGCCGCTACGGCGGCGACCGCGAGCTCGAGCAGATCGCCGACCGGGGCACGGCATCCGAACGGGCGGGCCTGTTCTGGCGCTGGACCATGGGCTTCAACGCCACGATGGAGGGGATCCACCGCTGGGCCTGGTGGTTCGCGGTCCTGACCACGCTCACGGGCGGGATCGGCATCCTCCTGACCGGCACGGTCGTGGATAACTGGTTCATCTGGGCGCAGGAGCACGGCTACGGCGCGGCACAGAACTACGTCCCCGCCCGCACGCCGGAAGAGTTCATGATCTACAGCCCCTATCAGGAGTGATCGAGATGAGTGACAACAAGAAATGGTTCCTCGCCGATGACCTGCAACCATCGCTATACATGTGGGTCTTCACCCAGATGTGCCTGGGCGCGGTCTACGCGGCGGTGGTGTTCTTCGGGGTGATCGGGGTCATCCTGATCCTGCGGGCCATCAGCTTCCTGCTGCCCGAAGATCCCTATGCAGCCCTCGAGACGATGGGCCAGGTCGCCACCGCGCTGGCCTGACAAGATTGGGGGCGCGGGCCTTATTCCCCGCGCCCCCAGGCCAGGTCGCGCCCCTTGGCTTGGGGGTGTGACGTCGGGGTCTCCACACCCCGGTTCCCTTCCTGTTGGCTACAGGAGCGCACCCCGGTGGCATGCCACCGGGGTGCAAATCTTTCCGGGCTCCCATTTTCTAGCCTGTCCGCCTCGCTTTTGGCGTCAGCCGGGAAAGATCTTCGCCATCTCGGCGTCGAAGCGCGCCCAGCTCATCGTCGCCCTGTTTCCGGCATGGCCGTGGTAATAGGACCGTCCGGAGGCCGTGGGCAGGCCGGCCCAAATCTTGGCGAGGTTGTGCATGAAGGCGCGGCGGCCGAGACGGCCAGCCTGCGCCCGCGCCAGCCCGGCCTCTTCCAGCAGCATGTCGGCCAGCCTGTCCTGCACGCGCGCCGAGAAGCGCGTATGCTCGGACAGTCCCGCCTGACGCACCAGCCGCCGCAGTGTTGCCGGGATGAACTGGTAGCGGCCGATGGCATGGGGCTGCCCGGGGGTCGCGCGGATCCAGTCGAAGATCTGGCCCAGCGTCATGTCCGTGGGCGCGCGGCGCGGCGGCACCCGCGCGCCGTGCTGGACGGCGTCGTAACCCATGCCACCGGCCTCGGCCTGCGCGATCACGTGGCGGATATGAGCGGCCGGCACGCGTGCGGATGGTGCAACTGGGGTCGGCAACGCGGCGCGCTTGGATGTCGGCGCGACGAGAGGGCGCGCGCCATTCTCGTCGAACAGGCTGGCCAGTCGCGGCCCGTCGGAACGGCTGTCAGGCTCGCCCCGGTCGATCAGTGCCGGGCGGTCGTCGAACAGGCCGTGCGCACCGCCGAGGAGCGATCCCCGCGGGGCTGCGGCGGCGGCAGACGCCGCGTGGGCCGTCAGCGTGACGATCGTGATAAGGCCCGTCGTCCTGCCCATGCATCCTGTCCCCGCAAGCCTGTGTCCAGCGGGGCCGACCATGGGGCGGCGAGGTTAGGATTTGGTTTCCGCGCGTGGCGCGGTCAGCCGTAGGAGGTGACCCGCGTGCCGATCTGGACGTTGGGATAGAGCTCGATCACGTCCTCGTTGGTCAGGCGAATGCAGCCCGAGCTGACGGCCATGCCGATGGTCCAGGGCTGTGGCGTGCCGTGGATGCGGTAGAGCGTGTCACGGCCGCCGCGATAGAGATAAAGCGCCCGCGCGCCCAGCGGGTTGTCCCCGCCGCCGGGCATGCCGCCCGCGTACTTGCCGTAGATCTCGGGCTCACGCCGGATCATGTTCCGCGTCGGCGTCCAGCTGGGCCACTCTTCCTTGCGGCGGATGGTGGTGTTGCCGGACAGGTTCCGGCCGTCATCGCCCACCGCGATGTGGTATTCCCGGGCCATCCCCGGCGCCCGGACATGGTAGAGCGAGAAATAGCTGGGGAAGATGTGGATGGTGTCCACGGCGATGTCGGGACGCACCTCGACATCGCGGGCCGACATGGTCGCGCGATCGGTATGGGGCAGGCCCGCATGGCCCAGAACGGCAGTCGGGCTGGCGGCGAGGGCAAGCCCGGAGGCGATGAAATGGCGTCTTGTCAGCATGTGCGATGGTCCGTGGCAGCGGAGATACACTTCGGATTACAGCCGAAATTCGATTCGGTAACGCAAAGGGTTGTGATTGGTTGCAACTGTGACCCGAAGGCCGCGCCGTGCCGGGGTTAATCCGCGGGTTGTCCGAAGATCGCGTGGGCGTGTTCGTCCAGGTAGATGCGCAGCCACGGGGTGAACCGGTCGGGCGCGGCCGCGACCTCGGTGCGCAAGTCGGACAGGGGCGCCCAGCGCACGGCGTCGACCTCGTCCGGGTTCGGATCGACGCGCAGGCCCGGTCCGGCCTCGAAGCTGTAGATCTGGACGACCTCATGCTCGACCAGCCCGTCGCCCACGGGCGCGCGGTATTCGGCAGTCAGGCGGAATTCGGGCTGAACGCCGGTGATGCCCAGTTCCTCGTCCAGGCGCCGGATGGCACAGGTCAGGCCGTCCTCGCCCCAATGCGGGTGGGTGCAGCAGGTGTTCGTCCACAGGCCCGGCGTGTGATACTTGCCTGCCGCCCGGCGTTGCAGCAGCACCGAGTCGCCGTCCATGGCGAAGACCGACACCGCCTTGTGCCGCAGTCCGCGCAGATGCGCGTCGAGCTTCTCGACCGGCTGGAGCGTGCCGTCGACCCAGGCCGGGATCATCACCGGTTCAGCCATAGGTGGCCGGAACCAGCCGCAGAAGGTGCGCCACGTTCTTCACCCCGATGCGCAGATGCGCCATGGGGCGGGCGCGGACCAGTTTCTTGTTCATGTAGGCCTCGAAAGTCAGGCGCTGGACGTCGATGTCGTGGCAGAGTGACACGAACCGTTCGCGCCGCTCGTCGGACTTGTAATAGGCGTCCTGCATGCTGCGTAAAACCTTGAAGACCATCTTGTGCTCTTTCATGAAAAGCTTGCGGGCCAGTTTCAGGTCGCTGGCCTTGCCGCTGGCCAGCGCGGCCTGCGCGGCCGTCGCGGCCACCCGGCCGCCGGCCATGGCGTAATAGATCCCCTCGCCGCTGGAGGGCGCGACGACGCCCGCCGCGTCACCGGCCAGCACCACGTCGCGGCCATTGTCCCAGCGGTCGAGCGGTCTGAGCGGGATGGGTGCGCCTTCCTTGCGGATGGTCTCGCATTCCGACAGGCCCGAGGCGGCGCGCAAGGCGGCGGTCGCGGCCTTCAGGTCCACGCCGTCGATCCCGGTGCCCATGCCGACGCTGGCCTGCCCGCCATGGGGAAAGACCCAGCCGTAGAAGTCCGGCGAAATCTTACCGTCGTAGATCACGTCGCAGCGCAGAGGATCGTAGCGGTCGTTGGCCTCGGGGCTGCGGATGATCTCGTGGTAGGCGATGACGTAGGGGATCGTGTCGCCGCCCGGCACTTCGCCCCGCGCCACGTTCGACCGCGCGCCGTCCGCGCCGATGATCAGGCGGGTGGGCAGGTAGCGTTCCTCGCCCGTGGCCTTGTCGCGGTAGGCCACGGCGGTGGTGTCGCCACGCTCGATCCGCAGGAAGGTGCCGGTCACCCGCTCGGCCCCCGCCTCGGCGGCGCGCTGGCGCAGGTATTCGTCGAAATGCTCGCGGTCGACCATGCCCACGAAGCCGTTCTCGATGGGGATGTCCACGGCGCGCCCCGTGGGCGAGATCATGCGCGCGGTGTTGACCTTGGCCACCAGCTGGCTGTCGGGAATGGCGAAATCGGCGATCAGGCGGGGCGGGATGGCGCCGCCACAGGGCTTGATGCGCCCGGCCTTGTCCAGCATGGCGACGCGCTTCCCGGCGCGGGCCAGATCCTCGGCGGCGGTGGCGCCCGACGGCCCCCCGCCCACGACGACGACATCGTAGATCATGGTCATTCTCCCGGCACGAGGGACCGGGGCAGCGCCCGCGTCCCGTCCATGATGCGCGCGGCCATCAGGGCGGCGGCGATGAAGATGCAGGCCTCGCCCGCGAAGACGAGGCCGAAGGCCGGGGCGTCGGCGATCAGCCCGCGCAACAGGTCGACGCAGGCCGCGCCCACCAGCCCGCCGAATCCGGCGGCGATGGCCTGGGCTGCGCCCCACAGGCCCATGCGCGTGCCTTCGCGCGACGCGCGGCCCTCGCCCGCAAGGGCCATCATGGACCCGATGGCGGCGACGGCGAACATGCCGTTGAAGAAGCCCAGCGCGACCGTGGCTGGCACCAGCAGCGCCAGTCCGGTCTGCCCCAGCGCGGCGATGGCCAGCAGCGACAGCGCCGATCCGACACAGCCCGCGATGACCCAGTCGCGCAGCGCGCCCAGCCGCAGCCCGGTGGCCGCGATACCGACCAGCAGCATCCCCACGAAGACCCCGCCGTTCTGTGCGCCCGACAGCTGCGTGGACTGTCCGGGCGTGAAGGCGAAGACAAGGCCGGCATAGGGTTCGAGGATCAGCTCCTGCATGAAATAGGCGGTCATGCTGAGGAACACGAAGATGGTGAAGGCCCGGGCCTTGGGCTCGGCCCAGATCTCGGCCAGACCCTCGCGGAACGGCATCGGCGCGGGCTCGGCGCGGGCGACCACGCGGGATTCGATCCCCCAGGTGGCGACAACGCTCAGCACCACGGCCGCCCCGCAGACGATGGCCACGATCCGCATGAGCAACGCGGGCGAATAGGGGTCGAGAAGGGTGCCCACCACGCCGGCCGTCACCGCGATGCCCGCGATCATCATCAGCCAGGTGATGGTCGCCGCGGCCGCGCGCCGGTGCGGTGCCGTGGCGGTGGCCAGCAGCGCGAGCAGGGAGGTGCCCGAGGCGCCGACGCCAAGGCCGATCAGCGCGTAGGCCAGGACCGAAACGGCCAGGCCCAGCGCGAACCGACCGTCGAGCAGCACGACGCCCCACGCCGCCAGAAGACCGCCCAGCGCCAGCGCGACCATGCCGCCCACGATCCAGCGGGTGCGCTTGCCGCCCGTATCGCTGAGAAAGCCCCAGTTGGGCCGCGTGATCTGGATGCCGTAATGCAGCGCGACCAGCGCGCCGGGCAGGATCGCCAGAAGCCCCAGCTCGACCACCATCAGGCGGTTGAGGGTGCTGGTGGTCAGCACGACGATGGCGCCCAGGGCCATCTGCACCAGCCCCAGCCGCGCGATGGAGAGCCAGGACAGCGTCACAGCGCCAGGCCGCGAATGGCCAGTGCCGCCACCATCATGCCGCCGACATAGAGCGTCACGCCGGTGGCGTTGTACCAGGGCGCGCGCGCCTCGGGGTCGCGCAGAAGGACGCGCATGGCCGCGAACTGGCCCAGCAGGGCGATGGCGATGGTCAGCGCGTGGATCGGCTGGCCCCAGACCAGAAGCAGCGCGATGACCAGCGCCTGCGGCAGTGCCATCACGACGCAGGCGATGCGCGCGGCCACGTCGGGCCCCTTGGTCACCGGCAGCGACCGGATGCCGGTCGCGCGATCCCCCTCGATGGCCTTGAAGTCGTTCAGTACCATGATGCCCTGTGCGCCCACGGCATAAAGCGCGGCGACGGTCACGACGAAGAAGCCGGGCGCGCCGGCTGACAGCACGGCGGCGCCGGTGAACCAGGGCAGCCCTTCGTAGCAGAGCGCGACAAGGGCCGGGCCCCACCAGCCGGATCGCTTCATCCGGACGGGCGGCGCGGAATAGGCCCAAGCGCAGGCCACGGCGACCAGCGTCGCGCCGAAGCCCCAGGGCCCCAGTTGCCAGCCCAGCACCAGGGCCAGAAGGCTCAGACCCAGCGCGAAGACCAGCGCGGCGCCCGGTGCGACGCGGCCCGAGGGAATCGGGCGATCGGGCTGGTTGATGGCGTCCACGTGGCGGTCGAAGTAGTCATTGACCGCCTGGCTCATCCCGCAGACGAGCGGACCGGCCAGCACGACGCCCAGCGCCACCAGCCACCATTGGCCCGCGGGCGCGACCCCCGCCGAGACGATCCCGCAGAGATAGGCCCACATGGGTGGAAACCACGTGACGGGTTTCAACAGCTCCAGCAGGTCGGCGGGGCGGGTCGCGCGGGGCGCGATGTGTAAGTCTGAATTGACACTCATGTGTCAACCAAACACCAAGAAACCCTTTCTCGCAAGGAAAACGGCGGTTCGCGTGATCACGTTTTCCGCCATCCCGACCGTCCTTCGATGCGCCCCGCCAAGAAAATGCGCCGGTGACCGACGGAAGATCGCCGCTGCGCCGTATCAGCCCCGTCGCGACGTGAACAATACGGTTTCATCAAGGAAAGACACCATGAACAGCACCACCCTATTCGCAGGCCTCGTCGCCGCCATGTCCGTCACGCTCGTCGCGCCCATGGCGTCGGCCCAGGGCGCGGATCGCCCGGGCGGCCGGATGCAGATGTTCGACCTGGACGGCGACGGCAGCATCACCCGGGCCGAGGCCGAGGGCGCCTTCGAGGCGCGCTTCGCCGAGGTCGACACCGATGGCAACGGCGCCCTGTCGCAGGACGAGCTGGTCGCCGCGGCGCAATCCCGGGCCGCCGACCGGGCGCAGGCGCGCTTCGACCGGCTGGACACCAACGACGACGGCCAGATCGACCCGGCCGAGATGCCCGGGCCGCGCGGCGACCGGATCGCCCGCCTGTTCGACCGCGTCGACGCGAACGGCGACGACGTGCTGACCCGTGACGAGCTGCAGGCCATGCGCGACCACCGCGGCGGTCGCGGCCACGGCGCAGGCCACAAGCGCGGCGGCTAAGCCGCCCCCCCCGGCGGCGCGCGGCCCTTCCCGTTGCGCGCCGTCGGTGCAAGAAAAGCATGATGGACGCCCCCGACCCCCGAGACGACGACGCGCTGCTGGCGGCCTATGCCGCTGGCGACGGTGACGCGGCCGCGCCATTGGCCAGCCGCCACGCACCGCGCGTGCTGGCCGTGGCGACCCGTATGCTGGGCGATCGGTTCGAGGCCGAGGACGTGACGCAGGAGGCGCTGTTGCGGTTGTGGAAGATCGCGCCCGACTGGCAGCCGGGGCGCGCGCGGGTGTCGACATGGCTCTACCGCGTGGCGGCGAATCTCTGCACTGACCGTCTGCGCCAGCGGGCACGGTTGTCGCCCCTGTCGGACGCCGTCGATCCGCCCGACCCGGCGCCGTCGGCCCTGGCGCGGATCGAGGGCCAGCAGCGGCACGCGGCGCTCGAGTCCGCGCTCATGGACCTGCCCGAGCGGCAGCGCCTTGCGGTGATCCTGCGCCATATCGAGGAATTGCCGAACCCGCAGATCGCCGAGGCGATGGAGATCTCGGTCGAGGCGGTGGAAAGCCTGACCGCGCGCGGCCGCGCCGCGCTGGCGCGCGCGATGGCCCCCCGGAGAGAGGCATTGGGTTATGACTGAGCGTGACGATACCGATCTCGACGCTGCCCTGCGCGGCCTGCGCCACACCCGCCCGTCCGGCGACCTGATGGACCGGATCGCCGGTGACGCGACGCTGGAACAGGCGTTCCGCGCCGCCCGCCGGGACGCGCCCGTGCCCTCGGACATGCTGATGGCGCGTATCGCGCGGGATGCGCGGCGGCACCGTCCATCGGCCTGGTGGGACCGCGCCGCCTGGTCGGGGCTGGCGGTGGCGGGGATCGCGGGGTTGATGATCGGCCTGTCGGGCGGCGCTGACGGTCTCGTCGGGTCCGAGGAAGAGCTGGGCACGCTGACGATGGCCTACGACTTCCAGTTCGCGGCATTGGAGTAGAGGCCATGGGATTCAGGACCATCCCGCGCCGCTGGCGCATCGTGCTGCTGGCGTCTCTGGCGGTGAACCTGCTGGTCGTCGGGCTGGTGGCCGGTGCGCTGCTGGACCGGGACGACCGGCGGCCCGGGTTCCGGGGGCAGCCCCTGGTCTCGGCGCTGCCGGATGCGGACCGGGCGGCGCTGCGCGACGAGCTTGGCCGCCCCGACCGGGAGGACAGGCGCGCGCGGTTCCGCGCATTGCTGGACGCGATCCGGGCCGAGCCGTTCGACGCGGCGGCGTTGCGCGACCTTTTGGCGACCGAGCGCGCGCGGGGGCAGGACCGCGCCGCACGGTTCGAAACGGCCATCATCGCGCGGCTGTCCGGCATGGACGCCGCCGCCCGCGCGGATTACGCCCGGCGGCTGGAGCAGATGATACGCCGCGGGCCGGGCCGCCGCGACTGAGCTCTAGCGGTAGACGATCTCGATATTCTCGAACGCGCCGAGCTTGTGATCCTCGCGGAAGGCCTTGTGATCGGCGCGCAGGCGGTCGGCCGTCTCCTCGGCCCAGGACACGAGGTCCGACATGAACAGGTGTCGGGGGCTGGCGGCCTCGATGATCGAGGGTTCCACGTCGTAGTCGACCTGGCCCAGGTCGTCGGACAGCGCGTGGGCCTGCGCCAGGTTCGCGCCGCAGGCGCGGGCATAGGCGCGCCAGGTCTTGTCCGAAAGCTCGTCCAGGTCGATATCGTCGCGGAACGGCGCGCGTTCCCGGCTCATGAAGCTGTCGCCGTCGATCTCGACCGCACCGTAGAAGATATCGCCATGGGCCAGCTGCACCGCCTGCCCGTGGGCGATGCGGTCGGCCTTGTCGCCCGCGTGGAACTCGGTCGGCGGCGTCAGCCCTTCGAGCGCCGAGCGGCGCGCGGCCTTGAACTCGATGATGATGTCGTCGGTGGCGTCCTTGGACGGCCCCTCGATCAGGACGTAATAGCGCGGCAGTCCCAGGGACGCGGTACCCTGACCGTGGCGCACGCAGACATCCTTGACCTTCAGCTCGCCCGCGCGGTCGGGCACGTCGATGCCGTTCTTCTTCGCCAGGTCGTTGATCGCCTTCTGGAACTTGTCGATATCATGCGAGATCGGCTGCAATTCGTCATCGGCGCGGAACCCACGGCCGTTGGGCTTGAGGTAGTCGTCCCACAGCCACTCCTTCCGCTCTTCCCAAGCCTCTTCGAACAGGCGGCGGATGACTTTGGGCGAATTGTCCATGCGCCAGCTGTCGTTCTTCTCGGTCGCGTTCTCGGCGTAGTCCTTCATCGCTTTCAGGTAGCCCTTCGCAAAGGCCTTCACGACGCGGCGACGCTTGTTGCGCTTCATGCCGGCGACCTCTTTCGCGGCGATCCAGAAGCCGACCGCGCCGCGTTTCATGTCCCATGTGAAGGGGGCATAGATCGCCTCGTCGAAATCGTTCACGCCGAAGATCGGGTTGCCGGCCTGGTCGGGCATGATGCCGAAATTCTCGGGGTGGACGTCACCCAGCGCCATCACCGTGGGCATGCCCGCGTCCTCGCCCACCATGTCGCGGTAGAACAGCAAGGCGGTGCCGCGGAAGAACTTGAAGAAATCATCGGCCAGCTGGTCGAATTTCTCCTTCGTGCCGTGATCGTCCTGCTCGATGCGGTTGGCGTGGTCCTCGCGCAGGGTGGAGCGGACATGCAGGCGTCGCGCATGGCCGATCAGCTGGGTGGGCGGAACGACCTGGCTACCGCTCGCCAAGGCCTCGGCAAGGCCGCGATACTGCTCGACCCGCGGATCGGCGGGACGCGAGACGTCCTTCTGTCCGTCGCCGGTGCTCGTGCTCTCCGTCTCGTCTTTCATAGCGCGCGTCCCCTTGATCCCGTCGCCTGACAACGCGGATCGGGGCTCGGGCGTTCCGCCGCGTCAGCGCGCGGGCCCCGTCGCCGGGGGGCGGTGGCGTCAGACCACGACTTCCAGCCGCTCCTGCCGTCCCACGTCGAAGACGTCCTTGTAGCGCCGGATCTGGTCGGGCGGCCCCATCGCCTTTTCGGGGTTGTCGCTGAGCTTGACCGTCGGCCGCCCATCCGCCGCCACCGCCTTGCAGACCAGCGAAAACGGCGCCAGCGCGTCACCTTCGGTCAGGCCACGGAAATCGTTGGTCAGCAGGGTGCCCCAGCCGAAGCTGACCCGCACACGTCCCGCGAACTGGCGGTGAAGCTCCTCGATCTTCGCCACGTCCAGACCGTCGGAAAAGATGATGAGCTTCTCGGTCGGATCCTCGCCCCGCGCCCGCCACCAGTCGATGGCGATCTCGGCGCCCTTCGCCGGATCGCCGCTGTCGATGCGGATGCCGGTCCAGCCGGCCAGCCAGTCGGGCGCGCGGTCCAGGAAGCCCTGCGTGCCGTAGGTATCGGGCAGGATGATTCGCAGGTTGCCGTCGTGTTCCTCGTGCCAGTCGCTCAGCACGTCGTAGGGCGCGCGGGCCAGCGCCGCGTCGTCCCTGGCCAGCGCGGCATAGACCATGGGCATCTCGTGCGCGTTGGTGCCGATGGCTTCCAGGTCGCGGTCCTTGGCGATCAGGCAATTGGAGGTGCCGGAGAACGCGGTGCCCAGCCCCTCCTGCATGGCCTGTACGCACCAGTCCTGCCACAGGAAGCTGTGCCGCCGCCGCGTGCCGAAATCGGCGATGCGCAGACCGTCCAGTCCGCGCAGGCGTTTCACCTTTTCCCACAGCTTGGTCATGGCGCGGGCATAGAGGACCTGAAGCTCGAACCGGCCCATGTCGTCGAGCACGGCACGCCCGCGCATCTCCATCAGGATGGCGAGGGCCGGGATCTCCCACAGCATCACCTCGGGCCACGAGCCTTCGAAGGTCAGCTCGTACTGGTCGCCCTTCTGTTCCAGGTGGTAGGGCGGCAGGCGCAAGGCTTCGAACCAGTCCATGAACTCGGGCGTGAACATCTGACGCTTGCCGTAGAAGGTGTTGCCGCGCATCCATGTCGACTCGCCCCGGCTGAGGCTGAGCGACCGCACGTGGTCCAGCTGTTCGCGCAGTTCACCCGCGTCGATCAGGCGGGCCAGCGGCACGTCGGTGCTGCGGTTGATGAGGCTGAAGGTCACCTGCGTGTCGGGATGGTTGCGGAACACCGACTGGCACATCAGCAGCTTGTAGAAATCGGTGTCGATCAACGACCGCACGATGGGGTCGATCTTCCACTTGTGGTTCCAGACGCGGGTGGCGATGTCGACCATGGGGCCTCTTTCGATCTTTTCGCCCGGATAAACGCATGGCCCGGCGACAGGGGCAAGGGCGCGACCGGGGCGGACTCTGCCACCGCGGCGTGGTGCAATAAGGTTAACGCAGGGTCAACGGCCTCTGCTATCGTGGAAACACCGAGCGGGGAGGACAGGATGCGGGGATATTTCGGAAGCGCGCAGGTGCAGGCCCTGCAAAGGGCCCGCGATGCGGAGGTCGCCGAGCTTCGGGACCGGCCCGGCGCGGTGGTCCACGCGCGGGCCTTCTCGTCGGACGACCCCGAGGCGCTGGGCTGGGACAGGTTGCGCGACGTCATGGCGCGCGAGGGGATCGTCACCCTTCGCGGCGTCGGACCCGAGGTGGTCGAGCGGGCCACGCGCGAGCTTTCGGAGTTCTCGCCGAACCTGCATCACTGGGACATCTTCCGCGCCGATGCGGAAACCTTGCGCGCGGTGTGCGGACCCCTGGCCGCCGCGCCCTTGCCTGGGACGTTGACGCGGTTGTCCGTCGATGCGTTGACGGATGACGTGGTGCACGCGGTGCAGGCCTTTCTCGACGGTCACGGCGTTTCGCCGTTTTCGCGCGATGCGCTGACGGGGCGGCTGTTCCCGGCGCGGCTGGTCGTCATCACGCATCGCGACGGCAGGATCGCCGCGGCCGGGTTCGCGGGGATGACGCATAACCGGTTCAGCCCATTCCACCGTGACGCCTGGGTCGGACTGATCGCGGTCGATCCCGAGTTGCGGGGGCTTGGACTGGGGCGGCAGGTGGACGCCATCACCAATCTCGAGGCGGTCGACGCGCTGGGCGCGGGTGGCAGCATCGAATTCGTGGCGCAGGACAACGCGCCGTCCCGCGCGATGTTGGAAAGCTGCGGGTTGCGCCAGATGCCGGACCGCGCGGTCGTCATGTTTTCGACGTCGACGGATCGCCTGTCGCGCTGACGCCCTCAGTCCGGATCGACCTGTCCGCGCAGGGCCTTCACCTCGCCGCGCTTGCGCTTGGCGGCGACGCGCTTGCGCTTCTGGTTGCGCGAGACCTTCGTGGGGATGCGGCGCTTGGGCTTCTGCGTGGCCGCGCGGATCAGCTCGACCAGGCGATCGCGGGCGATGTCGCGGTTGCGGGCCTGGTGGCGCGTCTCGGCCACCTGGATCAGGACGGCGCCGTCGCGGGTCCAGCGGCGGCCGGCCAGCCGTTTCAGCCGCGCCTTCACCGGTCCCGGCAGGTTGGGGGAGCGATCGGCCTCGAACCGCAGCTCGACCGCGGTGGCGACCTTGTTGACGTTCTGCCCGCCGGGGCCGCCGGCCTGGGTGAACTGCTCGGTCAGTTCCCAGTCCTCGATGCTGATGCTGTCGGTGATGCGCAGGGTCATGGCACTGACCTAGGGGCGGGCGGGCGGACGAAAAGGGCCGCTGATCGGATCAGCGGCCCTATCGAATGTTAAGGAGATGGGCCCGGTTAGAGCGGGTGCCCAATCATGCGGTGTCGCCCTCGGGGCTGCCCTCAGGCGCGAACCTCCATGACTGTTCCGACCTCGTTCTCCACCATCATTCTAGACACTGGACCACCTCCTTTCGTTGATTTCCGATATCTTGGAGCGTGGCACAGATTTTGCGTTTGTCAAAACTTTTTACGCAAGCTGTGGGCGATTCGCTTTGACGATGGCGCGGAATGGCACAAGCGCGATCAGGGCCAGCCCCATTTTCACGCACCAGTCGGCCACGGCCAGGCTGACCCACAGGGGCACGGCCGGACCGACGCCCAGCAATGGCAGGACCTCACCGGCCCAGGAGACATCGTTGGCAGGCTCGATAAAGCTCAGCGCGCCGCTGAACGCCACGGTGAAGAAGATCGCCGTATCGACGGCCGATCCGACGATCGAGGACACCAGCGGCGCGCGCCACCATGCCCCGCCGCGCAGCCGGTCGAACACCGACACGTCCAGCAGTTGCGCCGTCAGGAAGGCCAGGCCCGATCCCAGCGCGATGCGCCACGTGACCAGCGGGCCGAATTCGCCCATGATCTGCGTGCCGATCAACGAGCAGACGATGCCCACGACGAAGCCGACGAACACGACCTTGCGCGCGGCCGAGGGACCGTAAAGGCGGTTCATCAGGTCGGTGACCAGGAAGGCCAGCGGATAGGTGAAGGCGCCCCAGGTCAGCCATTGGCCGAACAGGAACTGCACGAGGATGTTCGATGCCACCACGATGGCGGCCATGGCGATCACGCCGGGAAGAAGACGGGTCATGGATTTTTCCGTTTTGACAAGGTGGTCGGAGACTTGATCGCGCGGCATTAGACCCATCGCGCCCGTGTGGCAAGGGGGCGGCAGGGGGCGCACGTGGGCCTAGTCGGGCAGGATGTAATCCACGAACTCGGTCCGCTGCACCGGCAGGAAGTTGTCGTCCGAAACCATGGTGGCGCGCAGCCGGTCCCGGTCGTCGCGCCAGATGGCGATCCCTTCCAGGTTGTCGTGCTGCCGCAGCCGGCTGGTCAGAAGAACCTCCTCACGCGCGATCCCCTGGTCATCCAGCGTCAGGCGGCGGACCCGGCTGCGGAAGCCGATCCATTGGAACTTGCGCTCGAGGATGTAGAGCCGCCCGCGGTCATCGAAATCGGCGCCGACCGGTCGAAAGCCGTGGCGGATCTCGGGGATGCCCACGATCTCCCACTCGCCGCCACGCAAGCGCAGCAGCGGGCTTGGCAGGTCGCCGGCCAGCCTTTCGGGAAGGGTGTAGAGCGCGCCGTCCCGGTCCATGGCCAGCGCTTCCAGCCCGCCATTGGTGCGGAAGGACATGAAACCCGGGTAGAACGGCAATTCGGTGGCCGGGCCGTCGGGCGTGTCGTAGACCCACACGCGCGGCCAGTTCTCGAACGAAACGGTCAAGCGGCCCTGGGGGTCGACGGCCAGCCCCTCGCTGTCGGCATAGTCGCCCATGAGGTTCTGTCCGCGCGGGTCGTGCAGCCTGTCGTCCGATGTGATCGTGACGCTCGTCACAGCCCCCGCGGCATCCCGGTCCAGCGTCACGCCCAGCAGCCGCGCGCTGTCGTTCAGCACGTGTCCCGAGGCCCCGTCGGCCGACAGCTCGAGCCCAGAGAAACCGCCGAAATCGGTGCCTTCCGCCTCCCACTCCCATGCACCGACGAATTCGGCCGCCCCGATCGGGGCGGCCGTCATGGCCAACAGGGTGGCGAGGATCAGCGCGCCAGGACGGCCTGGCATGCCTGCGGCAGATCGGCGACGCGCAGTTCACGCTTCGGCTGCGGGGCGGGGGCGTTCGGATCGCGCGGCTTCGGCGGCGGCGGGTTCAGGATGTTGTTGACCCATTGCTGCGCATCGGCGCAGCCGTCCCCGGCCGGGATCGGATCCTGGTTTTCGCACCCCTGCGATCCGGGGGGGCAGTTCAGCCGCACGTGCATGTGGTAGTGGTGGCCCCACCATGGGCGCACCTTGCGCAGCCAGCTGCGGTCGCCGGTGGCGTCCTTGCACATCTGCACCTTCGCGCCGGGGAAGATGAAGATACGCGCCACGCGGGGATCGCTGGCAGCCGCCTTCACCAGCTCGTGCTGGTAGGCGGACCAGCGATCGTTGGTATAGGCGCCTTTCGCCCGCCGCATCGACACGGCCGAGATCTCTTCGCGCTGCTGGCGCGACAGGCCCAGCGTGGCGGGCATCAGCCAGATATCGGCGTCCAGACCGCTCTGGTGGCTGGCATGGCCGGACAGCATGGGTCCGCCGCGCGGCTGGCTCATGTCACCCACGTAAAGCCCGTTCGAGCCCGGCAGCGACGCCGCCTTGCGCGACAAATCCTGCACGAAGTCGATCGTGGTCGGATGCGCCCAGTTCCGGTTCCGGCTGAGCCGCATGGACTGCCAGGTAGGCCCGGTATCGGCCAGCTGCTGACCGCCCGCGAGGCAGCCGCGGGAATAGCCGCCATAGGCAGCGGCGGGCAGGGGGGCGGCCAGGTTCTTGGCGCCGAACATCGTCTTGGCCAGCGCGCTCTGGTTCACTTCGACCCCTGCCATGCTGGGGAGGGGAACGGTCCGCTCGCTGCCGCCACTGCACGACGCAAGCGCCAGTGCGGCCGCGGCCAGAAGAAGAGAAAGTCTCATACTGCTCGATCTCCGTCGGGTTTTACCCAGATTAGCAAGAACAACCCCAAGCCGAAAAGAATAATGAGGGGCGAGATGCCCAATTGCTGGCTGCCCGTGACCTGCGTGGCGACCGCGATGGACAGGGGCGCAATGAACGACGTGGCCTTGCCCGCCAGCGCGTAGAGTCCGAACGCCTCGGTCATGCGGTGGGGATTGCCCTGGTAGACCATCATGGTGCGGCTCGCGGCCTGCAACGCGCCACCGGCGGCCCCGATCAGGGCGCCGACGATCATGAAGGCGTTGTCCGGGGTGGTCGAGCCCACGCTCTGCGCCACGCCCAGCACGCTTTCGCGCGAGATGAACATCGAGGCGACGATCACCCCGATCAGCGTCACGCAGCAGACCACTATGACCGGCATGGGGCCGAAGCGCTGATCAGCACGTCCGCCGACCCAGGCGAAGACCGCACCGGTGACCACGGCGAGGATGCCGAACGTGCCTGTCTGTACCACCGACCAGTCCAGCACGCCCGCGGCGAAGATCGCGCCCAGCGCGTAGGTGCCGTTCAGCCCGTCGCGGTAGAACATGGACGCGACGAGAAAGCTGAACTGGCTGGGCGTCTCGGGCAGGCGGCGAATGGTGCGGCCCAGCCCCGAGAGCGCACCGCGAATGTCCGAAAGGCTGGCACTGCGATGGGCGCGGGGCTCGCGGACCCACAGGAAGAACGGCACCATGAAGACGATGAACCACAAGGCCGTCAGCGGCCCGACGAAGCGCGTGCCCTCGCGCGCCTCGGGGTCGAGACCCAGGATCGGCTCGATCCCGATCAGCGTGACGCCGGTGGCCGGATCCTCGGCGAAAAGGGTCAGCATGATGATCAGTGCAACCAGCCCGCCCAGGTAGCCGAAGGCCCAGCCCGAGCCCGAGATTCGGCCCAGCCGGTCCCGGGGGGCGAGGTCGGGCAGCATGGAGTTCGTGAAGATCGTGCAGAACTCCATCCCGATCAGGCCGATCCCGAAGCCCAGCAGGATGAGCCCGAGGTTGAAATCGCCGGGCGCTGCGAACCACAGCGACGCGGACCCGACCACGTAAAGGACCGAGAAGATCCAGATCCATCGCATCCGGCTGCCCGAATGGTCGGCCACCGCGCCGAGGATCGGGGCGAAGATCGCGATGACGATGCCGGCCGCCGCGATGCCGTAGCCCCAGACCGCCTGTGCCTGCGTGCCGTCGCCCAGCAGGTCCTTGATGTAGGGGCCGAAGATGAAGGTGATCAGCAGGGTGTTGTAGGGCTGGCTGGCCCAGTCGAAGAAGAACCAGCCCCAGATGCGCCTGCGCGCGCCGGTCGCGGCCGCGCTGCCGTCTTCGATGGATGCCATGTCAGCCCGTTCTCCTGCCCGTCGCGGGCATTCAAACAGCCAAACCGGCGGTCGTGCAATCTATCCCTGCGCGGCCGGCTTCGGCGCGGGCTGGTCCTGCATGGGCGGCCAGGGGCGCATGGCCTCGGCCCGGGCCCATTCGGCGATCCAGTCGGGCAGGGGCGGGCTTTGCACGCCGTCCATCACCTTGGCCACGTCGGCCATGGGCACCAGCCCTGCCTTCGACGTCACCGCCGTGCGCAGCAGCGCGTGCGAGGTGCAGGTCTCGCCCCGCCACATGCCCTGCTCGATATAGAGGAACCGGTCGTCCCAGCCGACGACGCGGGTGCGCATGTCGATCCGGTCGAACATCCGGACGCGGGCGCGATAGCGCACCGACGCCCCCGCGATGGTGCCCGCCCATTTCTCGCGCTTCATCACGTCGACGACGCCGATCCGCATGAACAGGATCATCCGGCCGAGGTCATAGAGCGTCAGGGTGCGGCCGTTGTTCAGCTCCATCCACAGGTCGATGTCGTGCGGCCAGCAGACGTGGCGGCTTTCGTGGGTGTCGAACAGGCCGAGCCTCGGGGCGTTGCGGTATTTCGCGGCTTCTTTGGCCATGCGGATGACGGGATACATGCGGCAGCACTCCTTTGACGCGGCAGGTGTCGCGACGCCTGCCTCCCGTCAAGCCTTGTCGCTGCGTCCCGGTGCCATTAGATCGGGCGGGATTGCAAGCGGTGGAGCCCCGGCCATGACCTCGATCTTCCAGATCCTGATGCTGATCCTCGACGTGATCTGGTTCATCATGATCGCCCATATCATCATGTCGTGGCTCATCAATTTCCAGGTTCTGAACCTGCGCCAGCCGCTGGTCGCGCAGATCTGGGACGGTCTGAACCGGATGCTGGAGCCGATCTACGGCCCCATTCGGCGCGTGCTGCCCAATACCGGCGGGCTGGACCTTGCCCCGCTGGTCGCGCTAATCGCGATCTACGCGCTGCGCATCATCCTGATCAACAACGCGGCCGCCTTCTACTGAGGCGACCCGCCGCGCTTGTGCGCGATTCCGCGATGTGGGATCAGGGTGGCATCCCTGACTGACCCAGCCGCAGATCGCCCATGAATGACCCCCGTGCGATCCTGTCCGAGGTGTTCGGTTTCTCCGATTTCCGCCCCGGGCAGGAAGACATCGTGACCGCCGTGGCCGAGGGCCGCGACGTGCTGGCCATCATGCCCACGGGCGGCGGCAAGTCGCTGTGCTACCAGCTGCCCGCGCTGCTGGGCCATGGCGTGACGCTGGTGATCTCGCCGTTGATCGCGTTGATGCGCGACCAGGTGCGCGCGTTGCAGGAGGCTGGCGTCGCCGCCGGCGCGCTGACGTCGGGCAACACCGAGGCCGAGACCGACGCCGTCTGGCGCGGCCTGCATGACGGGTCGCTGCGCCTTCTCTACATGGCGCCCGAGCGGCTGGCCTCGGGCGGAATGGACCGGATGCTGAACGAGGCCGGGATCGCCCGCATCGCCGTGGACGAGGCGCATTGCGTCAGCCAGTGGGGCCACGATTTCCGCCCCGACTACCTGCGGATCGGCAAACTGCGGCAGGCGCTCGACGTGCCGCTGGCCGCCTTCACCGCCACCGCCGATGCCGAGACCCGGGCCGAGATCGTCGAGCGGCTGTTCGCGGGTCGCGACCCGGTGCAGTTCCTGCGCGGCTTCGACCGGCCCAACATCCACCTGGCCTTCCGGCCCAAGGACCAGCCCCGCCGCCAGATCCTGGACTTCGCCCGCGCCCGCAAGGGACAATCGGGCATCGTCTATTGCGGCACGCGGGCCAAGACGGAAGGGCTGGCACAGGCGCTTTCGCAGGACGGCCACCCGGCCTGCGCCTATCACGGCGGGATGGAAGCCGATCAGCGCCGCGCGGTGGAAGGCCGTTTCGCCCGCGAGGACGGTCTGATCGTCTGCGCGACGGTGGCCTTCGGCATGGGGGTCGACAAACCCGACATCCGCTGGGTCGCCCATGCCGACCTGCCGAAGTCGATCGAAGGCTACTACCAGGAGATCGGCCGCGCGGGCCGCGACGGTGCGCCGGCGGAGACTCTGACCCTCTACGGCCCCGACGACATCCGCCTGCGGCGCACCCAGATCGACGAGGGCCTGGCCCCGCCCGAGCGCAAGGACGCCGATCATGGGCGGCTGAACGCGCTCCTGGGGCTGGCCGAGGCGCTGGGCTGCCGCCGCGTGCAGCTTCTGTCCTATTTCGGGGAAGAGGCCGCGCCCTGCGGTAATTGCGACCTGTGCGACCGCCCGCCCGAAACCTTCGACGGGACCGAGGCGGTGCGCATGGCGCTTTCGGCCATCCTGCGGACCGAGGAATATTTCGGCGCGGGCCATCTGATCGATATCCTGACCGGCACCATGACCGACAAGATCCGCCAGCGCGGGCACGACAGCCTGCCCACCTTCGGGGTCGGCAAGGCGCACGGAAAGAAACACTGGCAGGGGATCTTCCGCCAGATGATGGGCCACGACCTGGTGCGCCCGGATGCCGAGCGGCACGGCGCGCTGCGCATGACCCATGCCGCGCGGCCGATCCTGCGCGGCGAGGCCTCCATCGACCTGCGGCGTGACGCGCTGCAAGCGCGCGACCGCCCGGCGGTGAAGACACTGGTCGATGACGAGGACGCGCCGCTGTTGTCGGCGCTGAAGGCCCAGCGCCGCGCGCTGGCCGAGGCGCAATCGGTGCCCGCCTACGTGATCTTCCCCGACCGCACCCTGATCGAGATGGCCGAGCGCAAGCCGCAGACCATGGACGACATGGCCGGGATCTCGGGCATCGGGGCGGTCAAGCTCGAGCGCTACGGCGCCACCTTCCTGAAGGTCATCACCGGCGCCGACGCGGGCGAGATGCACCCGGCCCGCCGCAAGCTGGCCGGCCGGACGGCGGGAACGACCTTCGACCGACTGCAGGATGTCCAGGCCCGCCTGTCGCGCGGCGCCGACGGGACCGGCAAGCCGCTCAGCTGCAATGCCGCGACCCTGCGCTGGATCGCCGAACGCAAGCCATCGACGCTGGACGACCTGTCGCGCGCGCCGGGCATTACCGGCCCCAAGCTCGACCGGTTCGGCGATGCTTTCCTCGCCGTTCTGTACGAAGGTTGAGGCCCTCGGCCCTGGTGCTAGCATCAGTATCGAAGTGAAATCGCAAGGAGCCGCCGATGCTGATCGTTCTGTCGCCCGCCAAACGCCTGGAGTGGGACGTGCCGCATGACACGGTCCAGCGCCCCGAATTCCAGCGGGATGCCAACATTCTTGCGGGCCACGCGCGGCAGCTGTCGCTGCAGGACCTGAAATCGCTTATGGATCTGTCGGACGACCTGGCGAAATTGAACCGCGACCGGTTCCGCGCCATGGAGAATGCGCCCGATATCGACAATGCGCGGCCCGCGGTGCTGACCTTCGCAGGGGACACCTACCAGGGGCTCGAGGCCGAGACGCTGGACGACGCCGCGCTGGATTTCGCGGAAGGCCACCTGCGCATCCTGTCGGGGCTCTACGGTGTGCTGCGGCCCATGGATTCCATCCAGGCGTACCGGCTGGAAATGGGGTCGAAGCTGAAATCCCGGCGGGGCAAGGACCTTTACAATTTCTGGGGCGACACCATCGCGCAGGCGTTGAACGACCAGGCGGCGGACCTGGGCACCGACGTGCTGGTCAATTGCGCGAGCCAGGAATATTTTGGTGCGGTGGATCGCGATGCGCTCAAGTTGCGCGTCATCACGCCCAGGTTCCTGGAGGAAGGGCCCAAGGGGCCGCGCATCGTCAGTTTCCACGCCAAGCGGGCCCGCGGCGCCATGGCGCGGTTCATCTGCGAACACCGCCTGACCGATCCGGACGCGCTCCGCGATTTCGACGCGGGCGGCTACGTCTATTCGGAAGAGCTGTCCGAGCCCGATGCGCCCGCCTTCTACCGGTCCGAGGCCGCGGCGGCCAACGCTGCCTGACAGCATCCGTCGCGACAGTAGCTCGGGCGCTCCTGTCCGTCTCAGGACTCCGTTATAGACCGCATTCTGCGTATGACCGGGCCCGAGCGGCCATGGCGGTCCTTGTGGAGATCGGGCGCGCTCCAAGGCGCCTCTCCCGTCCTTGCTTCGGCGGCCGCCCGGTCTTCCCGGGCCACCGGTGAAAATCGTCCTGCACGCGGAACAGACCGATGAAGAAAACGGCGCCCAGCTGATGCCCCAATCTGCGACAGGGCGGACAAGGGATACCTAGGTTTCTCCAGGGATCTTTTGTCGTCGTCGCTCTGGCTCTCTGTGGCCTGCCGCCCGGTCGACAGACGCAACCAATCCAGGCCATTTGCTCGGCTACGGCGTAAGAAGCTCTGACTACACCATCTCGGCGCCTTCCGCAGGGACTGGCGGAAGATCCAGGGTCGCGTGGATCGCCATGCCCTCGGCACTGTTACGCATGCTGATGGTCCCGCCCATCATCTCGACCAGCGCGTGGCAGACCGAACGGCTGAGACCGTAGGATTGGCCATGCCGAGTGTCGCTTTCCTCGTCCCGACCGACAGGCTGGATCGTCGCCGGCCTGCCCGGGGCCGAAGTGCCGGATCCCAGACGCGAGACCTCTATCTCGATGAGGCTCGGGGTGTCCCTGTCTCGCGGTGAACCGGAGATCGACAACTCGACCTCGCCGCCTTCGGTCGACTTGATCGCGTCGTCCAGCAGCGTGTCCAAAACCTGCCGGATGCGCCTTTCATCGCCCAGCCGCCGCGGTGAAAGGTCGGGGTCCAGCGTCAGCTTCAGGTCGGTTCCCCGGTCCTCTGCTCGCGCGCGCATGATCGCCACCGCCTGTCGCGCGCATGCCGCCACGTCGAGAGGGGCGCGGCTCAATTCCAGCCGACCTTCCTCCATCGCGGTGGTGTCGAGAATACCGTCGAGCAACGCCAACACGGCCTCCGCCGAGCTTCGGATCGACTCCACCATATCGCCTTGCGCCGGCGCCAATGCGTCGTCGGCCAGCATTTCGCTGACGCACAGGATCGCGTTCATGGGTGTCCGCAACTCGGAAACGACCCGGCTCAGAAAGTTCGACTTGGCCCGGGCGGAGGCGTCGGCGGCGGCGCGGGCCTCGTTCAGCGCAGCGCGCTGTTGCGCCAGGTGCGTGATATCGGAGCCGTGGACCGCTCGCCCACCATCCGGCGTCGGCACCGCGCGCAGGCGCAGCCGTCGGCCATCCGCGGTACCGATGTCCCTGGGCGCGCTGCCCGCGTCGCGGAACTGTCCGAGAACGTCATCGGCCTCGATCGGGTCCTCCGGCGCAGGATCGGGGCCGGGAGACCCCAGCGCGCGGAACGACGCGTTGCTCAGAACCAGCCGATCGTCACGGTCGAAGACGGCGAAAGGGTCCGCGACGGCCTCGACCGCGCCGCGAATGCAATGCTCGTGGGTATGATCGAGCGCGAGGCTGACGAAACCGCCGTCGGGCAACGGGCGGTCGGACAGGGTGATGATCTGCCCCGACCAAAGACGGATCTGCATGTCCGGAACCGGCGAGCGATCATAGCGCCGGAACACCTGCGCGATCCAGTCGTGGCCCGGCATCCGCGGATCGACGATGCCCTCCTCGATCATCAGGCGGCATAGATCGCGCAGCGCTATACCGGGTTTGACCGCGTCCAGCCCGTCGAAGATCGACAGGTAGGCCGCGTTGGCGCAGACCAGCCGAAGGTCGGCGTCGAAGACGGCGAAACCGTCGCGCATGGTGTTCAGCACCTGCCACAGCCTGGTTTCGGCCCGCGCCCGGTCCGACACCGTGGCCTGCAACGATTGCTCGGTTTCCAGCGCCAGAAGTTTGGCGCGATCCACGCGCGCCTGCATCTCGTCCAGCTGGGCGCGCTTTTCCAGGATCGCTTCGGTCAGCACGCGGCTGCGCCGTTCCATCCGCTCGGTTGCGGTGCGCAGGTCGCGCTGTCGTTGGCTCAGCTGACGTTCGGCGGCCAGCCGGGCGCGGCGTTCCTGCGCGACGAGACGGTCGAGTTGGGTGGGCACGGGCGGCAGTCCTCCTGCCGCCAGCCTTGCCTCTCCGCGGTTAAGGCGCCGTTAAGCGCGCCGGGTCAGAGCCGCTCGATGGCCAGCGCGATGCCCTGTCCGCCACCGATGCACATGGTGATCAGCGCGCGGCGTCCACCGGTCCGGTCAAGCTCGTACATCGCCTTCACGGTCAGGATCGCGCCGGTGGCGCCGACCGGGTGGCCAAGCGCGATGGCGCCGCCATTGGGGTTCACCTTGGCCGGATCGAGACCCAGCGCCCTGTTCACGGCGATGGCCTGGGCGGCGAACGCCTCGTTCGATTCGATCACGTCGAAATCGCCCCCCGACAGGCCCGTGCGCTCGAACAGCGATTCGCAGGCCGGGATCGGGCCGATCCCCATGACCTCGGGCCGCACGCCCGCGTGGGCATAGCCCAGGACGCGGAAACGGGGGGTCATGCCGGCGGCCTCGGCCGCGTCGGCGCGGGCCATCACGATGGCTGCCGCCCCGTCGTTGATGCCGCTCGCATTGCCCGCGGTCACCGAGCCGTCCTTCTGGAACGCCGGGCGCAGGCCGGCGAGCTTCTCCATGGACGTGGCCTTCAGGTGCTCGTCGGTGGCGAAGGCCACGGTGTCGCGTTTCACCTGGACCTCGACCGGCACGATCTGGTCCTTGAACCGGCCCTCGTCCACGGCGCGGCGGGCGCGCGTCTGGCTTTCCAACGCGAATTCGTCCTGCGCCGCGCGGCTGATGTCTCGCTCGGCCGCCACGTTCTCGGCCGTGACGCCCATGTGGCCGGTGCCGAACGGACAGTTCAGCGCGCCCAGCATCATGTCCAGCGCGCGTACGTCGCCCATCTTCTGGCCAAACCGCGCGGGGGGAAGGATGTAGGGCGACCGGCTCATGGACTCGGCACCGCCGGCCAGCGCCACGTCGCAATCGCCGAGCGCGAGGTTCTGGATCGCCGAGACGATGGCCTGCGCCCCCGACCCGCACAGCCGGTTCACGTTCATGGCGGGCGTTGTGTCGGGGATGCCCGCCTCGATGGCGGCGGCGCGCGACAGGTACATGTCGCGCGGCTCGGTGTTGATGACATGGCCGAAGACCACGTGGCCGACCTGGCCGCCCTCGACGCCCGCGCGTTCCATCGCCGCCCTGGCGACGGTGGCGCCCAGCGTGATGGGCGGCGTGCCGGCCAGCTTGCCGCCGAACGTGCCGATGGCGGTCCGCGCGCCGCCGAGGATTACGATATCGTCCATGGTCAACTCCTCCCGATCCGTTGGCCGCACCCTAAGGCCGTGCCAAAGCCGGGTCACCCGCCAAAATCCCGCCGCGGCGCGTGACGTTCGGGCATGCGCCCGGCTTCATCTTTCCACAAATACCTCGGGGGAGTCCGCGTTAGCGGACGGGGGCGGCGCCCCCGGCCACACCGCCGCTCCTCACATCCCCGGATGCCAGAGCGGGACCGTGGACATGGACATCTTGGCCGAGCCCTCCGTGATCTCGGCCGCGTGGGCGAGGTAGATCAGCGTGCGGTTCGCCTCGTCGTAGATCCGCTTGATCCGCAGGGATTTCAGGACGATCGAGCGGCGCTCGCGGAACACCTGCTCGCCGCCCTCGCTGCGGTCGATCTCGTCGAGATCGGCCATGTCGATGGGGCCGGTCTGGCGGCAGGCGATCGAGGCGTTGGACGGGTCTTCGAACCAGTTGCCCTGGCTCAGCCGGTCCAGCAGGCCGCGCTCGAAATAGGCGATGTGGCAGGTGACGCCGGCGATGTCGGGGTCGGCGATGGCCTCGATGATGATGTCGTTGCCGACCCAGTCGACGCCCACTTCGCCCACCTGTTCGGCGGTGGCGGGCGGCGCGGCGAATGCCGCGGCCAGGGCAAGGGCGGGGAGGATGGAACGGGGCATTGCGGTCTCCTTACCGGGATGGTCTGCGCGATGGGCAAGTGGTGCGGCTCATGCGGCAGGATCACGCCGGGGCGCGAAATTGTCATCCCCGCAATCGGATTCCGGCGTTCTCATCCCGACCATGCTAGTCTAGCCAAGGGCAAACACCGGCGGCACGGCCCCGGTTTCCAGAGCGGATGATCGATCATGGCACCTGTTCTTCGTATCGCGATTCTCACCGGCCTGCTGTCCGGCGCGGCCGCCGCGCAGGACAGCGCGCCGCCGCCGCGCGTCTCGGCGTCGCCGCCGACGGCGGACGAGGTGGCGCAGCGCCCGCAGGCCCGGCCCGACGGGCTGAACGATGCCCGCGCGGCCGAGATCCGGGCGCGCGACGCGGCCTTCGACGACTGGGTCGCGGCGTTCCGGGGGCGGGCGCTGGTGCAGGGCGTCAGCGGGGCGACCTTCGACGCGGCGTTCGAGGACGTGGGGTACCTCGACGACGTGATCGAACGGGATCGCAACCAGGCCGAGTTCACGATGCCGATCTGGCGCTACCTGGACCGGGCCGTGTCAGACAGCCGCGTCGAGAATGGCCGCGCTGCGCTGGAAGAGCGCGCGCGCCTTCTGGACGCGATCGAGCTGCGCTACGGCGTCGAGAAGGAAATCGTCACCGCCGTCTGGGGCATGGAGTCCGCCTATGGCAGCCACCGGGGCGATATCGACACCATCGCGGCCCTGGCCACGCTGGCCCATGACGGTCGGCGCGGCAGCTTTTTCGAGGCGCAGCTCATCGCCGCGCTGAAGATCCTGCAATCCGGCGACGTGGCCCCGCGCGACATGCAGGGGTCTTGGGCCGGGGCCATGGGGCACACCCAGTTCATCCCGACCTCCTACCTGGCCTACGCGGTGGATTTCACCGGCGACGGCAAGCGCGACATCTGGGACGACAACCCGGCGGACGCCCTGGCCTCGACCGCGTCTTACCTTTCGTCTTTCGGCTGGGTCACCGGGCAGCCCTGGGGGGTCGAGGTGACGCTGCCCGACGGCTTTGACTACAGTCTGGCGTCGCGCGACGTGAAGCGGCAGCCGTCGGACTGGGCGGCGCTGGGCGTCACCCGCCCGGATGGCGAGGCCGTCGACGATTTCGGCGCTGCGTCGATCCTGCTGCCCGCGGGGGCGCAGGGCGCGGCCTTCATGATCTTCAAGAACTTCGAGGTGATCGAGCGCTACAACACCGCCGATGCCTACGTGATCGGGGTGGGGCACCTGGCCGACCGTCTGGCGGGGCAGGGGCCGCTTTCGACCGAGTGGCCGCGCGAGGACCGCACGCTGACCTTCGACGAGCGGGTGGAATTGCAGCGCCTGCTGACGCGGGCGGGCTTCGACACCCAGGGCGCGGATGGCCGTGTCGGGCCGCTGACGATCCGGGCCATTCGCGGCTACCAGCGGCAGACCGGGGCGGTGCCCGACGGCTACGCGTCTCTCATGCTGCTGGACGACTTGCGGGACGATGCCGGCTGAACCTCAGCCGGCGAGACCGCGCAGCCAGTTGGAATGCACCCAACCTTTCTGACTGTCGCGCACTCGTCGCGCAGGCCCGTTGTTGCCAAAGGAATCGGGCCAGCCATCGGCGATATTGCCATAGGTGACGCCGACCCACTGCCCGACGCCTTCGAAGATGTAGACCACGTCACCGTTGTGCAGCTCGTCGATCTTGCGGTGGTTCGATCCTGGGCCCGTTCGCACGGCGAGGAAGCCGTCCCCGTTGGGATCCAATCCGACCACGGTGGCGCTGGAGCATGTGGCGGCTTGGCCATCCCCCGCCATCTCGGTGATCGGCACGTCGAGATCCGCACCGTGGGCGGTGGAGGCAAACAGGGCGGCAACGACGAGAATGCTCGGTCGGATCATGCAAATGCCTTCCTTTCTGGAAATAGCCGAGAGGCGCGTTGCCGCCTCCGGCTGATCTGCAATGGGGAAGGATGTCTTCTGCCGCCCGATTCGCTCAAGCGGCGGCCGGTCTTCTCAGCCGATGGCGCCGCGCGGCCCGTCTCCGACCTGACCGCGATGAAGCAGCAGGTGGTCGAGCATGACCGCCGCCGCCATCGCCTCGGCCACCGGGACGGCGCGGATGCCGACGCAGGGGTCGTGACGGCCCTTGGTCACGATCTCGGCCGCCTCGCCCGACTTGGTGATCGTGCGCCGGGTCTGCAGGATCGACGACGTGGGCTTCACCGCGAACCGCAGGACGATGTCCTGCCCGGTCGAGATACCGCCGAGGATCCCGCCGGCGTGGTTCGAGCCGAAATAATGACCGTCGTCGCCCATGAAGATCTCGTCGGCATTGTCGGTGCCGGTCAGGCCGGCGGCCGCCATCCCCTCGCCGATTTCGACGCCTTTGACAGCGTTGATGCTCATCATCGCGGCGGCCAGGTCGGTGTCGAGCTTGCCGTAGACCGGCGCACCCAGCCCGGCGGGTGCGCCCGAGACGCACAGCTCGATCATGGCGCCGACGCTCTGGCCGTCCTTGCGCAAACCGTCGAGGTAGGCGCCCCAGTCCTCGGCCGCCACGGCGTCGGGCACCCAGAACGGGTTTTGGTCGATCTGGTCCCAGTCGAAGCGGTCGCGGTCGATATGCTTGGCGCCCATCTGCACCATGTAGCCGGTGATCTTCATGTCCGGCGCCAGGGCCGCCAGCGCCGCGCGTGCCACGCCGCCTGCCGCCACCCGGGCCGCCGTTTCGCGCGCGCTGGAGCGGCCCCCGCCGCGCGGGTCGCGGATGCCGTATTTCTGCCAGTAGGTGATGTCGGCGTGACCGGGGCGGAATTTCTCGGCGATGTCGCCGTAATCCTTCGACCGCTGGTCGGTGTTCTCGATCATCAGCTGGATGGGCGTGCCCGTCGTCTGCCCCTCGTAGGTGCCCGACAGGATACGCACGGCGTCGGCCTCGCGCCGCTGGGTGGTATAGCGCGACGTGCCGGGCTTGCGCTTGTCCATCCAGACCTGCAGCGCGGCCTCGTCGATGGGCACGCCCGGCGGGCAGCCGTCCACCGTGGCGCCCAGCGCGGGCCCGTGGCTTTCGCCCCAGGTGGTGACGCGGAAAAGGTGTCCGTAGGTGTTCAGGCTCATGCGGTGCGCTCCGTTGACGCCAAGGGTGTTAGCGGTGGCCCGGACGTGTCTCAAGCGGTTTCGCCTTGATGCCGGGCCGGTGGAGCCTTAGCTCTTGTCCCACCTCGGGGTGCCCCTGGCGGGGCTGAGACGCGTGACGCGGACCCGTTGAACCTGAACCGGTTGATACCGGCGGAGGGAAGGTCGGTATCCGCTGCGCCACCCCCCGTTCGGCTTGGAGGATACGAAATGAAACCCCACGCTTTGCTTGCATTGGGCCTGATGGCCGCGCCCGTGATGGCGCAGGACCGCCCCGTGCTGACCGTCTATACCTACGACAGCTTCGTTGCCGAATGGGGGCCGGGCCCACAGATCGAGGAGGCGTTCGAGGCCGGGTGCGGCTGCGACCTGCAATTCACCGCCGCGGGCGACGGGGCCGAGCTGCTCGCCCGTATCCGCCTGGAAGGTGAACGGTCCGAGGCCGACGTGGTGCTGGGCCTCGACACCAACCTGACGGCGGCGGCGCAAGAGACCGGGCTGTTCACCGACAGCGGCGTGACCGACGTGGCGTGGGACCTGCCCATCGCGTGGGACGACCCCACCTTCGTGCCCTACGACTGGGGCTATTTCGCCTTCGTGCACGACGCGGGCTTCGACGCGCCGGGCAGCTTTCGCGCGCTGGCCGACAGCGACACGTCGATCCTGATCCAAGACCCGCGGTCCTCGACGCCCGGGCTGGGCCTGCTCTTGTGGGTCGAAGCCGCCTATGGCGACGAGGCCGGCGCGATCTGGGACGGTCTGGCCGACAACATCGTCACCGTGACCAAGGGCTGGTCCGAGGCCTATGGCCTGTTCCTGGAAGGCGAGGCGGACATGGTGCTGAGCTATACCACCTCGCCCGCCTACCACCTGATCGCCGAGGACGACGACAGCAAGGCGGCCGCCCGGTTCGAGGAAGGGCACTACCTGCAAATCGAGGTCGCGGGCGCGCTCGCGGCGTCCGACCAGCCGGACTTGGCGCAGGATTTCCTGGCGTTTCTCGCGACGGACGCGGCGCAGTCGGTGCTGCCCACGACCAACTGGATGTATCCCGCCAAGACGCCCGAGGGCGGTCTGCCCGAAGGGTTCGAGACCCTGATCGAACCCGACGAGGCCCTGCTGATCCCCGAGGCCGAGGTTCCTGCCGTGCGCGATGCGGCGCTTGAGACGTGGCGGTCCGCGCTCAGCCAATGAAGCAGCCGCTGACGCTGGCGGGGATCGCGGCGGGCGCGCTCGTCGTCCTGCTGATCCTCGGCAGTGTCGTGGCGGTCGCCCTGCGCGCCGAGCGGGGCGCGGGACTGGGGTCTGCAGATTGGGCCGCACTGCGGTTCACCCTGTGGCAGGCGGCGCTGTCGGCCGTGTTCAGCGTCGCGGGGGCCATTCCCGTGGCCCGCGCGCTGGCGCGACGCCGGTTCCGCGGGCGGGGGCTGCTCATCACGCTGCTGGGGGCGCCCTTCATCCTGCCCGTCATCGTCGCCGTGCTGGGCCTGATCATGGTTTTCGGGCGTGCGGGCCTGCTGAACGACGGGCTTGCCGCATTGGGCCTGCCGGCGGTGTCGATCTACGGTGCCTGGGGCGTGGTGCTGGCGCATGTCTTTTTCAACCTGCCGCTGGCCACGCGGATGATCCTGCAGGGCTGGGTGGACATCCCGGCCGAGCGATTTCGCCTCGCTGCCGTGCTGGGCATGGGGCCGGCGGCGCAATTCCGGTTGATCGAGCTGCCGATGCTGGCACGGGTGGTGCCGGGCGCGGCCTTGGTGGTGTTCCTCATCTGCACGACCTCCTTCGCCGTGGCGCTGACCCTGGGCGGCGGCCCGCGCGCCACGACGATCGAGCTGGCGATCTACCAGGCGTTCCGCTTCGATTTCGACCTGGGCCGCGCGGCGCTGCTGGCGTTGCTGCAACTGGGCGTGACGCTGGCCGCGGCGCTGGTGGCGTTGCGGGTCGCGGCGCCCGAGGCCATGGGCGCGGGGCTCGACCGCCCGGTGCAGCGCTGGGGCCTGCCGGGACCGGTGGTCGATACGCTGGCCATCACCCTCGCGACCCTGTTCCTCGTGCTCCCGATGGTGGCGCTGGCGGCGCGGGGACTGCCGCACCTGGCGAACATGCCGCCCGAGGTCTGGGCCGCTGCGTGGCGGTCGGTGGTCGTGGCGCTGGGGTCGGCCGTGCTGACGATCGCGCTGGCGCTGCCGCTGGCCGTCGCGGTGGGACGGCTGCGCCCGAGGGCCGCCCGGGGGCTCGAGGTGGCGGGCATGCTGGGGATCGCGGCCTCGCCCCTGGTGATCGGCACCGGCCTGTTCATCGTGAGCTACCCGTTCATCGCGCCCGACCGGCTTGCCCTGCCGGTCACGGCGCTGGTGAACGCGGTCATGGCGCTGCCCTTCGCGCTGCGGCTGCTGGTCCCGGCGGTGGCGCGGGTGGAATCCGACTACGGACGTCTCGCCGCGTCGCTGGGTCTAAGCGGTTTCGCCCGGCTCCGCCTGGTCCTGCTGCCGCGCATCACCCGGCCGCTGGGCTTCGCCACGGGACTGGCGGCGGCGCTGTCCATGGGCGACCTCGGGGTCGTCGCGCTTTTCGCCGATGCCGAGGCGGCGACGTTACCCTTGCAGATGTATCGCCTCATGGGGGCCTACCGGATGCAGGACGCGGCGGCGGCGGCGCTTCTGCTGTTGGCGCTCAGCCTCGCCGCTTTCTGGATTTTCGACCGCGGGGGGCGCGCAGATGCTGGCGCTTGAACGGTTGCACCTCACCCGCGAGGATTTCGCGCTCGACGCAAATCTCGAGATTCCGGAAGGCGCCCGCGTGGCTATCCTCGGTCCGTCGGGTGCGGGGAAGTCCACGCTGCTGGCGGCCATCGGCGGTTTCCTGTCCCCGCAGTCGGGCCGCATCCTGTGGGACGGAAAGGATATCACCGGGGCCGAGCCCGCCGCGCGGCCGGTGGCCACGATCTTCCAAGATAACAACCTGTTCCCGCACCTGACCGCGCTTCGCAATGTGGCGCTGGGGCTGGATCCGACCGGGCGGTTGTCCGCGACGACCCGCGACCGCGCGCTGGCCGCGCTGCGCGACGTGGGGCTGGACGGGTTCGCCGACCGCAAGCCCGGCGTTTTGTCGGGCGGGCAACAGAGCCGTGTGACCCTGGCCCGCGCTATGCTGCAGGACAAGCCGATCCTGCTGCTGGACGAGCCGTTCTCGGCGCTGGGTCCGGCCATGAAGGCCGAGATGATCGACCTGGTCCTTCGCGTGGCCGAAGAGCGCGGCCTGACGGTTCTTATGATCACCCACGATCCCGCCGACGCGCTGCGGCTGGGCGGGCTGTCCCTTGTCGTGGCCGATGGCGTGGCGCATCCGCCCCGGCCCACGACCGAACTGATGGACGATCCGCCACCCGCACTGCGGGACTACCTGGCGCGCTAGGGTGCGTCCGGACCGCGCAAGAAAAAAGCCGCCCCAAGGGGCGGCTTTCTGTGTTTCGCCGTTTGGCCGGATCACTCGGCCGGGGCAGCTTTCTTGGCCTTGCGCTTGTAGGGCGCCCAGATCCGCTTGTTGGTCAGGTAAAGAAGGGCTGCCAGCACGGCCAGCATCAGCACGCCGGTGAAGCCCGCCTGCTTGCGCGCGCCCAGCTTGGGCTCGGCCGCCCACATCAGGAAGGCAGCGACGTCCTGCGCTTCCTGCTGCATGCTCGCCTCGGTGCCGTCGGCATAGACCACGTCGTCACCGTAGAGCGGGGGCGCCATGGCGATCCAGCCGCCGGGAAAGGCCGTGTTCTCGTAGAGGATCGCGCCGGCCTCTTCCTTGTCTTCGCCTGTATAGCCGTTCAGCAGCGACGCGATGTATTCCGGGCCGCCCATCCCCTTGAAGAACTGATTGATGCCCAGGCCATACGGGCCGTGGAAACCGGCGCGGGCCTTGGCCATCAGCGACAGGTCGGGCGCGTTTTCAAGCGACGATTCGGGGAAGTGGTCGACGGGCCTGCGCGGGCGGTAATCGTCGATGTCCTCGTCGTAGATCTCGTAGAATTCCGCATAGGCGCGCACCTGATCCTCGGGCAGGCCCGGCCCGCCCTCGTCGCTCAGCGAACGGATCGGCACGAACTTCATGCCGTGGCAGGCCGAGCAGATCTCGGTATAGACCTGCAGGCCGCGCTGCAGCTGCATCTGGTCGTAGCTGCCGAACGGCCCCTCGAACGAGAAGTCGTAGTCGGTGACGCGCGAGTCTTCGCTGCCCGCGGCCAGGACCGGACCGGTGGCGAGCGCCAGGGCCAGCGCCACGCCGGTGGTGAGTTTCTTAAGCATCATTCTTCCTTCTCACTCGGCCGGGTTCACGATGGTTTTCGTGCCGCCCGTGGCCGGTGCGTAGTGGCTGGCATAGTCTTCCTCGATCGTCTGCGGCTGCGGCAGCGGTTTCTCGATCAGGCCCAGCAGCGGCAGGATGACCAGGAAATACGCGAACCAGTAGGCCGACGCGACCAGTGAAATCGTGGCATAGGGTTCTTCCGCGGGCATGGCGCCCACCCACATCAGCACGAAGAAGTCGACGACCAGCAGGGCGAACCACCACTTGAACATGGGGCGGTAGCGGCCCGAACGCACGCTCGACGTGTCCAGCCAGGGCGCCAGAGCCATGACCAGGATCGCGCCGAACATGGCCAGCACGCCGAAGAACTTGGCGTCGACGATGCCGCCGGTCACGAAGCTGGCGATCTGGACGACCCAGACCTCGGCGGTGAAGGCGCGCAGGATCGCGTAGAACGGCAGGAAGTACCATTCGGGCACAATGTACGCCGGCGTCGCCAGGGCGTTCGCTTCGATGTAGTTGTCGGGGTGGCCCAGGTAGTTCGGCATGAAGCCCACGATGGCGAAGAAGATCGCCAGGATCAGGGCCAGCGCGAACAGGTCCTTGATCACGAAGTAGGGCCAGAAGGGCAGGGTGTCCTTCTGCGCGTCCTCCTTGCTGGTGCGCCGCACCTCGACCCCGGTGGGGTTGTTGTTGCCGGTGGTGTGGAAGGCCCAGATGTGCACCGCCGTCAGGCCGACCAGGATCATCGGCATCAGGTAATGCAGCGAGAAGAAGCGCGTCAGGGTGTATTCGCCCACCGCCGGTCCGCCCAGCAGCCAGGTCTGCAGCGACTCGCCCACGAAGGGAATCGCGCCGAACAGGCCGGTGATCACGGTGGCGCCCCAGAACGACATCTGGCCCCACGGCAGCACGTAGCCCATGAAGGCGGTGCCCATCATCAGCAGGTACATGAGGATGCCGATGATCCACGTCACTTCGCGCGGTTCCTTATAGGAGCCGTAGTAGAGCGAGCGGAAGATGTGCAGATACACGGCCACGAAGAACAGCGATGCGCCGTTCGCGTGCATGTAGCGCAGCATGAAGCCGCCGTTCACGTTCCGCATGATGTGCTCGACCGAGGCGAAGGCCTGATCGACCGACGGGATGTAGTGCATCACCAGCACGATGCCGGTGACGATTTGCAGGACCAGGGTAAAGGTCAGGACGATGCCCCAGATCCACATCCAGTTCAGGTTCTTGGGCGTGGGGATCATGATCGTGTCATAGGCGAGGCCCAGCACCGGCAGGCGCTTGTGCAGCCAGCGCTCGCCGGAGGAATTGGGCTCGTAATGGTCGTGCGGGATACCGGCCATGTCAGTCTCTCCTTATCCCAGAACGATGGTGGATTCGTCGGCGAATTCCGCAACGGGGATGTGCAGGTTCTCGGGGGCGGGGCCTTTGCGAATGCGGCCCGCCGCGTCGTAATGGCTGCCGTGGCAGGGACAGAACCAACCGTTGAAATCGCCGGCGCCGTCGCCCAGCGGCACGCAGCCCAGATGGGTGCATACGCCGATCTGAACCAGCCATTCGCCGGTATCGTCCAGCGCGCGGTTGTCGTCCGTGGCCGGTGCGCCGTCCTCGATGTTGGGGTTGCGCGCCTCGGGGTCGGGCAGCGACGACACGTCGACGCCGGTGGCCGCTTCGATCTCTTCCTGCGTGCGGCGGCGAACGAAGACCGGCTTGCCCAGATACTGCACGGTCAGTTGCGTGCCGGGCTGGACGCCACTCACATCGACCCGAATCGTCGAGAGGGCCTGGACGTCGGCCGAGGGGTTCATCTGGTTCACCAGCGGCCAGACAGCGGCGCCGGTGACGACGGCACCTGCGCCTGCGGTCGCATAGTAAAGGAAATCGCGGCGTGTTTCGCCGTGGTCGTCTGCGTGGGACACCGGGTGCTTCTCCATCTTTGATTTGCCCGCACCATAGCGTTGCACGGGCGATTCGCGCAAAGTCGGTCGCCTTCGACCTTTCGCGGGTGGTCTATAGCCGTTTTTTGCATCGGTCCAGCCGACAAACTGGCGCAGTTTCGCCAATTTCGTCCGGTCATGGGCCAGAAAACGGCGACCGGCTACTCCGGTTTCGTCGTTTGCATGGACGTCCGCTCTCCGAATTTCGCGAACCAGTCCGCCAGCGCCGGGCGCGCGCTGCGCCAGTCCCGCGCGCCGTGGCGCAGGTCCAGGTAACCCAGCGCGCAGGCCACGGCGATCTGCGCCATGTTCAGCGGACCGGCCAGATGGCTCATCCATTGCGCCTCGATCGCGTCGAGCGCGCGGGTGATCTTGGCCCACTGGCCCTCGACATAGTCCGGGAACTGCTTGTCCTCGGGGCGGACGCGGATCTCGTAGACCATGAGGATGCCGGCATCCATCAGGCCGTCGGCCAGCGCCTCGAGCGTCTGGATCTCCCACTGCCGGGCGGCGGGGATCAGGTCGGCGCCCGCGCGGTCGGCCAGGTAGCGGCAGATCACGCGGCTGTCGAACAGGGCCGGACCATCGGGACGGGTCAGGCAGGGGATCTTGCCCAGCGGGTTCTGGTTGGCGGGGTTGGGCGACAGCGGCGTCTGCGCCGATTCGACCAGAGTCACCTCATCGGCCTGGCCGGTCTCGTGCAGGACGACCTTGACCTTGCGGACATAGGGCGAGGCTGCGGCGTGAAAAAGCTCCATCGACGATCCTTTCGCAAGGCACGGCACCGCGCCGCGCCGAAACGGAAAACTGCCGAAGTGGTAGCGGATGGACGGTCTCGCCCGCAATGGCGTTCGCGTGCGCTTGCCGGGCCGGTCAGGCCGCGGTCAGGTGCGCGCCGTCGTGCCCGGTGATGGTCGTGCGCACGACCTGGCCCTCCGGGCGGTCGCTGGCGAAATGCACCTCGGCGAATTGCGCGGTGCGGCCCATGCGCGGGCTTTCCATCAGCACGTCGTGGCTGCGGCCCGATTGCGCGGCCAGGTGCCGTTGCACCGCGCTGTCGCCGGCGGCGCGCAGCCGCGCGGCGCGGTCCTTGATCGCGGCGCCGTCCACGGCGGGCATCCGGGCCGCGGGCGTGCCCTTGCGGGCCGAGTAGGGAAAGACGTGCAGCCAGGTCAGGTCGCAATCCTCGACCAGCCGCAGGCTGTCGGCGAAATGCGCCTCGGTCTCGGTCGGAAAGCCGGCGATGATGTCGGCCCCGAAGGTCATGTCGGGCCGCAGGCGCCGCGCCTCGGTGCAGAAGGCGATGGCGTCGCCGCGCAGGTGACGCCGCTTCATCCGCTTCAGGATCAGGTCGGAGCCGTGCTGCAAAGACAGGTGAAGATGCGGCATCAGCCGGTCTTCGTCGGCGATCGCGTCCATCAGCGCCGGGTCCGCCTCGATCGAGTCGATCGAGCTGATGCGCAGGCGGGGCACGGCCGTCAGCTTCAGGATGCGCCGCACCAGGTCGCCCAGGCGCGGCTCGCCCGGCAGGTCGGCGCCCCAGCTGGTCAGGTCCACGCCGGTCAGCACCACCTCGTTATAGCCCTGGTCCACCAGCCGCGCGATCTGCTCGACCACGACGCCGGCGGGGACCGAGCGGGAATTGCCCCGCCCGAACGGGATGATGCAAAAGGTGCAGCGGTGGTCGCAGCCGTTCTGCACCTGCACGTAGGCGCGGGACCGGGTGCCGAAACCGTCGATCAGGTGGCCCGCGGTTTCGCGCACGGACATGATGTCGTCCACCTGCACCCGCTCGGTCGCGCCGATCAGGTCCGGCGCCATGCCGGCCCATGTCTCGGGCTGCATCTTTTCCGAGTTGCCGATGACGCGCGTGACCTCGGGCATGGCGGCGAAGGTCTCGGGTTCGGTCTGGGCGGCGCAGCCGGTGACGATGACCGGCTTGCCCGGGTTTTCGCGCGCCAGGCGGCGGATGTCCTTGCGAGCCTTGCGCACCGCCTCGGCCGTGACGGCGCAGGTGTTGACGACCACGGCGTCGGTCAGGCCGGCTTGCGCGGCCAGGTCCTTCATCGCCTCGGTCTCGTACATGTTGAGCCGGCAGCCGTGGTTGGAGAAGACGGGCGCGCTCATGACTGCGCCGCGATCCAGTCGGCGCGTATCACGCCATCGGCCACGTGGGCGGTGGGCCCGGTCATCCAGACGCCGTCCTCGCGCCAGTCGATCCAGAGCGTTCCGCCGTCGAGGTCGATGCGCACGCGGCGCCCGGTCAGCCCGCGCCGCGCCGCCGCCACGGCGACCGCACACGAGGACGACCCCGAGGCCAGCGTCACGCCCGCCCCCCGCTCCCAAACCCGGACGCGCAGGTGATCGGGACCCACACGCTGCGCGAGCTGCACGTTGCTGCGTTCGGGGTAAAGCGGGTCATGCTCGACGCGCGGCCCGATCTCGGACAGGTCCGCCGCCTCGACGTCGTCGACGAAGAAGGTGCAATGCGGGTTGCCCATGCCCGTCGCCACCGGGTCACCGTCCAGCGGCAGGTGGTCCAGGTCCACGTCGCGGGCCAGCGGCACCGCGCGCCAGTCCAGCACCGGCGCGCCCATGTTGACCGAGGTCAGGCCGTCGCCCGCGTCGCGCGCGGCCAAGTCGCCCCGGTCGGTGCGCAGGGTGACGGCATCGCGGCCTTCGTCCATCAGGTGACGCGCGATGCAGCGGGTGGCGTTGCCGCACGCGCCCGACAGGCTGCCGTCGCTGTTCCAGAAGGTCAGTCGCGCATCGGCACCGTCGCAGGGGTCGATGGTGGCCAGCTGGTCGAACCCCAGCCCGCGCCGCCGGTCCCCCAGCGCGCGCGCCAGCGCAGCCGTCACCGGCACGTCGCGGTGGCGGCGGTCGATGACGATGAAATCGTTGCCCAGCCCATGCATCTTCATGAACGGCACGTCTGTCTGGTCCTGCGACACGCGCGCCATATATGCCCCTTTGGCGGCGCTGAAAAGCGGGGCGCGACGTTCGGGGTTTTTGACTTGACGCCCCATGCCCCCGTCTTTAGTGACCCGCCTCGTGAGCCTGTAGCTCAGTTGGTAGAGCAACTGACTTTTAATCAGTAGGTCCAGGGTTCGAACCCCTGCGGGCTCACCATTCCTTCCCCTTCGTTTCCGGTGTCGCGAAATGTCGTGACCTGCGCGGCCCGTTGCCTAATCTTCGGATCGGGGCGGTCCTGCACCGCGCGCGCATGGGGATTGCCTTGATCGACCATATCCTGAGCCTGCCGGTCGCGCTGTCGGCGTCGCTGTTCATCGCGGCGACCGTTCTGCTGGCCTTGGCCTCCTACGCCGTGGCGCGGTGGGCCCGGCCGTGGTCCCGCGGGTCCGAAACGCGCGATCTGGCGGGGTCTGTCACCTTCCGCATCGCGGCGCTGCACGGGCTGGTCCTTGCCCTGGTCTTCGCGCAAGAGCTGGGAAACATCCGCGACGTCCAGACCGCCGCGGCGCGCGAGGCGTCATTGGTGAGCGACATCTTCCATGACCTCGAGCGATTCGACCCGGACGCGACCGGGCGGATCCGCCGTGACCTGGCGCGCTATGCCGTGATCGTGGCCGACGAGGAATGGGACCTGCTGGCCAGTGACGCCCGCCTGTCCCTGCCGGCCTGGGATGCATGGGAAAGCGCCTATCTCGGGATCCTCGACCTGCCGACCGAAACGCTGGTGCAGGAACGGCTGATGGGCTTCATGCTGGACGACATCCGCGAATTGTCGGCCCTGCGTGACGCGCGCGAGAACGCGGCGCTGTCGGGCGCGTCCTCGCTTTTCCTCTTCGCGGCCATCGCCGGCGTGGTCCTGATCTCGGCGGCGTGGTTCACCTGGGCGCCCACGGCGCTGCACCTCGGCCTGATGGCGGGGTTCGCGGCCTATACCGGGCTGATCGTGTTCTTCGTGGTGGCCTACGCCAACCCCTACCACGCGCCCGGCAACGCCGAGCCCACGGGATTCGAGCGATTCCTGACCGACCGCGTCCGGGCCGTCGCCGCCGAGCCGGACTGAGCGCGGCCTTCCTTCGGCGCGCGCTGGCACTAGCTTGGCGAAGGGCAAGGAGGATCGGCATGCACAAGCTTCAGACACAGGGCGTCCACCACATCACGCTGAACGGCGCGGACCGGCAGACGTCGCTCGATTTCTGGGAAGGCGTGCTGGGCATGCCTTTCGTGTTCGAGCAGCCCAACCTCGACAACCCGGGCGAATCGCACCTGTATTTCGACCCGGGCGACGGCCGGCTGATCACCATCTTCACCAACGAGGACCGCAAGCCTACGGGCAAGCCCGCGCCGGACAACCCCGGCGACGTGCATCACATCGCGTTCGCCGTCAGCCAGTCGATGTATTCGCAGCTGGCCGGACGGCTGGACGCGCGGGGCATCAAGCATTCGGGCGAGAAGGATCGCGGGTTCATGAACTCGATCTACTTCCGCGACCCGCTGGGCACGCTGATCGAGCTGGCATCCTACCGTTTCGTGCCGCCGGTGGGCGCGACCCATACGGACGTGCTGTTCGAGGCGCACCTGATCCGGGTCGAGATGGGGGACACATCCATCGGCGATCCGCATCTCGCCATCGCGATCGAGCGTCTGTCGAAGCGCAATCAGCGCAGCCTGAGCGACTGAGCGCTCAGGCCACCGCGCGGGCCTTCGACAGCTGCACCGCCAGGATGCCCGCCATGATGATCGCGACGCCCAGCACATCCAGCGGACCGATCCGTTCGCCCAGGACAGCAGCCGCGATGGCAACGCCCAGGAACGGGTTCAGGAAGTGGAAGGTCGCCGCGCGCGTGGCGCCGATGCGGCCCACCAGGACGAACCACAGCAGCGTCGCGGCCAGCCCCGGCACCAGCGTGGTGTAGAGGAACGCGATCACCAGCGACGGCGACCACTCGACCTCCCACGGCTCGAGCGCGGCGCCCGCCACGGACAGGATCGCCGCGCCCACCAACATTTGCAGGCCCACGACCATCACCACGTTGCCGCCCGAGGACGCGCCGCGCACCGACAGCGTCGCGGCCGCCAAGGCCAGCACGCCGGCGATGCACAGGCCCAGCCCGAACGGGTCGACCCCGCCCGAGATGCGGCTGCCCATGATCAGAACCGCCCCCGCAAGCCCCGCGAACAGCCCGGCGATGGCCTGCCGGCCCAGTTGCTCGCCCAGCAGGCTCCAGCCCACGAAGGCCACGATCAGCGGCATGGTGGACGCGATGATCGACGCGAGGCTCGCGTCGATGGTGCGCATGGCGACGAAATTGAGGCCCAAGTAGAGCGCGTTCTGGCACAAACCGAACAGGAAGGTCAGACGCCACTGCCGCGCTGTCAGGTTCCAGCTCTGGCCCATGGCGCGGGCGACGATGACGGCCAGCGCGCCGGACAGCGCGAAGCGGAAGGCGAGCGCGGTCAGCGGCGGCGCGTCCGCGACGATGAACTTGGCCGAGGTGAAGGCCGAGGACCACATGACCGCGAAGGCCAGCCCCAGCATCAGTGCGCGAAGATCCATCAGGTCAGCGTCACGCCCGCGCCGCGCATCCCGTCCTTGGCGGCCTTGAGCGAGCCGTCCAGGTCGATGCCCCGTGACAGGTCGGTGCGCACGGTAACGTCAAAGCCCAGCTTCGCGCCGTCCACCGCCGAGAAGTTCACGCAGAAATCCAGCGCGAGGCCCACCATGGTCAGCCGCTCGATCCCCCGCGTGCGCAGGTAGCCCTCGAGCCCGGTGGGCGTCGCGTGGTCGTTCTCGAAAAAGGCCGAGTAGCTGTCGATGGCCGGGTTGAACCCCTTGCGGATGATCAGGTCGCCATCGGTGCGCAGGTCGGGATGAAACGCGGCCCCCTTCGAGCCCTGGACGCAGTGATCGGGCCACAGGACCTGGGGGCCATAGGGCATTTCGGTCATGGTCATCGGCTGGGCACCGGGATGCGACGAGGCGAAGGACGAATGGCCCGCCGGATGCCAGTCCTGCGTCAGGATCACGGTGGCGAACTCATCCATCAGCGCGTTGATCGGCGCGACGATGTCGTTGCCCCCCTCGACGGCCAGCGCGCCGCCCGGGCAGAAATCGTTCTGCATGTCGATGACGATCAGGGCGTGCGCGCGGTCGGTCATGGGATGTCCTTCTCAGCTTGGCGGCAGCTAGGCGCGGCCCCCCTCCGGTGTCAACCGCCGCCCGCTTGCCCGGACGCGGCCACGGCGCTATCAGCCGGGGCCATGCCCGTCGTTGCCGCGTTCTACCGTTTCGCCTCGCTCGAGGATCCCGACGCCCTGCGCCCCGCGCTGCGCGCGCTGGCCGAGGCGCACGGCGTGCGCGGCTCGATCCTCGTCGCGGGCGAAGGGGTCAACGGCACGATCGCGGGCTCGCGCGATGGCATCGACGCCGTGATCGACCATATCCGCGGCTGGCCCGGCTGCGCCGGTATGGAGGTCAAGGAAAGCCACGCCGAGACCATGCCCTTCGGCCGGCTGAAAGTCCGCCTGAAGCGCGAGATCGTGACGCTGGGCGCGCCGGTCGACCCCGAACAGGTGGGCCAGTACGTTCCGCCATCGGCGTGGAACGACGTCATCTCGGCGACGGACGTGGCCGTCATCGACACGCGCAACGCCTACGAGGTCGCCATGGGCAGCTTTGCGGGCGCCATCGACCCGGGCACCGAGGCGTTCGGCGATTTCCCGGCTTGGTGGGCGGAGAATGCCGAACGGCTGCGCGGCAAGCGTATCGCCATGTTCTGCACCGGCGGTATCCGCTGCGAGAAATCCACCGCCTTCCTGCGCGCGCAGGGGGTCGAGGACGTGATGCACCTGCAGGGCGGCATCCTGAAATACCTCGAAGAAGTGCCTGCCGACCAAAGCCTCTGGCGCGGCGAATGCTTCGTTTTCGACCAGCGGGTGACCGTGGGCCACGGCCTTGCCCCCGGCAGCGCCACCCTTTGCCACGCCTGCCGTAGGCCGCTGTCGCCCGAGGACCGGGCGCATCCCCATTACGAAGAGGGCGTCCGTTGCCCCCATTGCGCGGACGAATTCACCGAGGAACAGCGCCAGCGCTTTCGCGAACGCCAGAAACAGGTGACGCTGGCCGAGGCGCGGGGCGCGGCGCATCTGGGTCCAGACGCGCTTCGCAAAACCGTTACAAAGGACGGCTAGACCGTGCGCGACCGAAACGGGGGCCCGGTATGACGAAGATCGCGATCAACGGTATCGGCCGGATCGGCAAGCTGCTGGTGCGGCGCCTGTTCGACATGGGGCTGGGCGACCGGATCGCGCTGCTGAACGATGCGAAGGGCGATCCCGGGCAGCACGCCCTGCTGCTGGAGTTCGACACGGTCCACGGCCGCTGGAGCCGCCCCGTCTCGGCCGACGGCAACTCGCTCGTCATCGACGATCACCGCATCCCGCTCAGCCACGCCGCGCGGATCGAGGATCTGGACCTCACCGGCATCGACCTGGTCATCGACTGCACCGGCACCTTCAAGACCGTGGCAAAGACGCAGCCCTATTTCGACGCGGGGGTCGCGCGGGTGCTGGTCAGCGCGCCCATCAAGGAAGAGGGCGCGCTGAACCTGGTCTACGGCGTGAACCACGACCTTTATGACGGCAGCCAGCGCCTGGTCACGGCGGCCAGCTGCACCACCAACTGCCTCGCCCCGGTGGTGAAGGTCCTGCACGAGCGCATCGGCATCCGCCACGGCGCGATCACCACGATCCACGACGTGACCAACACGCAGACCATCCTCGACCGCCCGGCGAAGGACACGCGGCGCGCGCGCTCGGCCGTCAACGCGATGGTCCCCACGACCACCGGCTCGGCCACCGCGATCACGGTGATCTACCCTGAGCTCAAGGGCCGCCTGAACGGCCACGCCGTCCGCGTGCCGCTGGTCAACGGGTCGCTGACCGACTGCGTGTTCGAGATGGAGCGCGCGGTGACGGCGGACGAGGTGAACACGCTGTTCCGGGACGCCGCGGCAGGCGACCTGGCCGGGATCCTCGGGGTCGAGGACCGGCCGCTGGTCTCGGCCGATTTCCTGAACGACGACCGGTCGTCCATCGTGGATGCCCCGTCGACCATGGTCGTGAACGGCACGCAGCTGAAGGTCTATGCCTGGTACGACAACGAATGGGGCTATACCTGCCGCATGGCCGATATCGCCCGGATGATGACCTGACCGATGAGCGTCGCCGACCGCCCGCTTGCCGCCTACGCCACGGTGACCGCCGCCTACTGGGCCTTCATGCTGACCGATGGCGCCCTCAGGATGCTGGTGCTGCTGCACTTCCACGAGCTGGGCTTCAGCCCGGTGCAGCTTGCCTTCCTTTTCACCCTCTACGAGGTCGCGGGCATGGTCACCAACCTGGCCGCCGGGTGGCTGGCCGCGCGGTTCGGCCTGACCCGCACGCTGTATCTCGGGCTCGGTGTGCAGGTCGTGGCGCTGGCCGTGCTCACCCGCCTCGACCCGGGCTGGGCGGTGACGCTGTCGGTGACCTTCGTGATGCTGACCCAGGCCGCGTCGGGCGTGGCCAAAGACCTGACGAAGATGTCCGCGAAAAGCGCGGTGAAATTGCTTGCCCCGGGTGACGGCGCGCTGTTCCGCTGGGTGGCCGCGCTGACGGGATCGAAGAACGCGGTGAAGGGCCTGGGCTTCTTCCTGGGTGCTGCGCTGCTGGCGTGGCTGGGGTTCCAGGCGGCGCTCTGGTCCATGGCGGGCGCGCTGGCGCTGATCCTGCTCGCGGTGCTGGTCTTCATGCCCACGGGCCTGCCGCAGGGCCGCAAGGGCGCGAAGTTCTCCGAGGTCTTCAGCAAGGACCCGGCCGTGAACTGGCTGTCGGCGGCGCGGATGTTCCTGTTCGGCGCGCGCGATACGTGGTTCGTGGTGGGCATCCCGGTGTTCTTCCAGGCGACGCTGACCGGCGCGCTGGGCTGGGACACGCGCGACGCCTTCTTCGCGGTGGGCGGTTTCATGGCGGTCTGGATCATCCTCTACGGTGCCGTTCAGGCAGGGGCGCCGCGGGTGCTGCGCGCGAAGGGGCGCGATCTGCCCAGCCTGGCGCGTGGTGCGGCGTCCTGGCTCGCGGGGCTGATCGTCATCCCGCTGCTGCTGGCCCTGGCCGCCATGACGCTTTCCGGCGCGCCCCTCGTGGCCGTGGTGGTGATCGGCCTTTTCGTCTTCGGTGCGATCTTCGCGGTGAACTCGTCGCTGCATTCGTTCCTGATCCTCGCCTTCAGCACGGGCGAGCGGGTGACGCTGGACGTGGGGTTCTACTACATGTCGAACGCGGCCGGGCGCCTGCTGGGCACGCTGCTGTCGGGGATCAGCTTTCAGCTGGGCGGATTGCCGGCCTGCCTCGCCACCGCCGCCGCCATGGCCGCGCTCAGCCTGGTCGCCGCGCGCAAGCTGCCGGGCGGCGCGGGCCACGCCCCATCACTGGTCTGAAAATACCTTCGGTCCCGCCGGTTCAGCGGCGCGTCCGCTTGACCTTGCGCGCCGTCTTCGCCGACTTCTTCTGCGCCTTGGCCCGCGCACGCTTGGGCGGCTTGCCGGGCTTTCGGGACCCGCCGCCGCCGCGGGGCATGGCGTCGCCCTCGACCTCCAGCAGCTCCAGCATCAGCCCGCCGGTGACCGGCACCGCCTCGGCCAGACGCACGGTCACGCGCTGGCCCAGCCCGATGGTCGTGCCGCTGTCGGCGCCCATGAGGGTCTGCGCCTCGGGGTCGAAGACGAAGAACTCCCGCCCGATGGATCGAACCGGGACCAGTCCGTCGGCGCCGGTTTCGTCCAGCTTCACGAACAGCCCGAATTTCTGCACGCCCGAGATCCGGCCCGTCATCTCCGAGCCCACGCGCTCGGACAGGTAGGCGGCGAGGTATCGGTCGGTCGTGTCGCGCTCGGCCACCATCGAGCGTCGCTCGGTGCCCGAGATCTGTTCGGCCGTCTGGTCCAGCGCCTCGATCTGCGCGGGGTCGAGCCCGTCGTCGCCCCAGCCATGGGCCGAGATCAGCGCGCGGTGCACGATCAGGTCGGCATAGCGGCGGATGGGCGAGGTGAAATGGGCGTAGTTCTTCAGCGCCAGGCCGAAATGCCCGAAATTCTGCGGGCTGTAATAGGCCTGCGTCATGGCGCGCAGTGTGGACAAGTTGATGAGCTCGTCGAAATCGCTGTCCTGGGCCTGCGACAGAAGGCGGTTCAGATGCGCGGTCTGCAACACCTGCCCCTTGGCCAGCGCAAAGCCCGAGGCCTGGGCCACCTCGCGCAGCGCCTCGAGCTTCTCGGGCGCGGGTTCCTCGTGCACGCGGTAGAGCAGGGGCGAACGGCGCTTCGACAGCTCTTCGGCGGCGGCCACGTTGGCGGTGACCATGAACTCCTCGATCAGCCGGTGCGCGTCCAGCCGCTCGGCGAAATCGACGCTGGCGACGCGGCCGTCTTCGGACAGGACGATCTTGCGCTCGGGCAGGTCCAGCTCCAGCGGCTGGCGACGCGACCGTGCCCGGCGCAGCGCCGCGTAGGCGGCGTAAAGCGGGTCGATCACCGTCTCCATCAACGGCGCCACCTTGTCGGACGGGTTGCCGTCACGCCCGGCCTGCACCTGCTGATAGCTCAGCGAGGCGCGCGACCGAATCAGCCCGCGGGTGAAGCGGTGGGCGATCTTGTTGCCCTCGGGATCGAGCGTGATGCGCACGGCCATGCAGGCCCGTTCCACATCCTCGTGCAGCGAGCACAGGTCCCCCGATAGCGCCTCGGGCAGCATCGGGACGACGCGGTCGGGGAAGTAGCTCGAGTTGCCGCGCAGCCGCGCCTCGCGGTCCAGCGCGCTGCCGGGGCGCACGTAATGGGCCACGTCGGCGATGGCGACCCAGATGACGTGACCGCCCTCGTTCGCCGGGTCCGTGTCCGGCGCGGCCAGAACGGCGTCGTCGCGGTCGCGGGCATCCGCCGGGTCGATGGTGATCAGCGGCAGCTCGCGCAGGTCCTCGCGCCCGTCCAGCCCGGCGGGTTCGGCCGCCTCGGCCTCGGCGATGACCTCGTCCGGGAACTGGTCCGGAATCCCATGCTGGTGGATGGCGATGAGCGACACCGCTTTCGGCGCCGTCGGGTCACCCAGGCGCGACAGCACGCGCGCGCGCGGCAGGCCCATGCGGCCCTTGGGGCCGGCGCGCTCGGCCTCGACAAGTTCGCCATCCTGCGCGCCATGGGTGTCGCGGGACCCGACCTGCCATTCCTTGTCCTGCCCCTTGTCGATGGGCACGATGCGCCCGCCCTCGGGACCTTCGCGGAAGATGCCCAGCATGCGCATGGCGCTGGAGTTCAGCTTGCGGATCAGCCGGCCTTCGTAGCCATGATCCTCGTCCGTCACGGCGGTCAGGCGCAGAAGCACCCGGTCCCCCGGCCCCAGGACGGGGTCCGCGGCGCGCGGGATCACCAGGATGCGCGGCTCGGGCGTGTCGCCGTGCCATTCCAGCGGGCGGGCGAAGATGTCGCCGTCACGGTCGGGGCCCGTGACCTCGCAGACCGATACGGGCGGCAGGGTGTCGGGGTCGCGGTAGGTCTTGCCGCGCTTCGTCAGGTTGCCCTCGGCTTCCAGTTCCTTCAGCACGCGCTTCAGGTCGATCCGGTCCGCACCCTTGATCCCGAAGGCGCGCGCGATGTCGCGCTTCGCGGTCTGGGTGGGGTTTTCCGAGATCCAGTCAAGGATCTGCTGCTTCGAGGGGATCTTGGCCATGGCGCCGCCCCTAGCACGCGCCGGGCGGGCGCGACAGGGGGCGGCGTGCGCGGTTCACAACGACAGCCACATGTCGCGATGCGGGATGCCGGCGTCGTCGTAGATCGGGCCATCCGGCTCGAACCCCAGCCCGCGGTAGAAGGGGATCACGTGCACCTGCGACGAGACCTTCATCCGGGCCGCACCCCGGGCGCGCGCCACGCCGATGGCGTGTTCCATGATCTGGCCCCCGATGCCGGTGCCGCGCAGGGGATGCAGCACGCAGACCCGGCCGACCTTGGCCACGTCGTCCTCGATGAACATCCGCGCGGTCCCCACGTCCAGACCGTCCTGCCGGGCCAGCATGTGGATCGCGTCACCGTCGCGGTCGTCGTACTCGTCCGCCTCCGAGATCTTCTGCTCCTCGATGAAGACGACGCGGCGCAGTTCGCGGCAGGCGTCGATATCGTCGGTGATGTCCACGAGAACGGTCATTTGAAGAAATCCTTCAGGATACGGGTATAGATCGCCTTCAACGTGACGATGTCGGCCACCGGGACCCGTTCGTCGATCTGGTGCATGCTGCTGCCGACCAACCCGACCTCGACCACGGGGCAATGGTTGCGGATGAAGCGCGCGTCGCTGGTCCCGCCCGAGGTCGACAGGGCGGGCGTCACGCCGGTTTCGGCCGCGACGGCGTCGCTGACCATCTGCGAGAACTCACCTTGCGGAGTGACGAAGCTTTCGCCCGATACCTTCACCTCGATGTCGAAGTCGACGCCCGTGGTCCCGCTGACCTTGGCGATTTCGTCCTCGATCCAGGCCTTCAGATCGTCCGAGCTGTGCGCGTCGTTGAACCGGATGTTCAGCATGGCCCGGCACTGGCCCGGGATGACGTTGTTGGCGCTGTTGCCGGTGTCGAAGCTGGTGACCTGCACGGTGGTGGGATCGAAATGCTCGGACGCGTCCACCCGCTCGAACGCGACCAGCCGATCGACCAGCTGCACCATGGCGTGGATCGGGTTGCGCGCCTTGTGCGGATAGGCCGAGTGGCCCTGCACCCCGCGCGCGGTCAGCCAGGCTGTCATCGACCCGCGCCGGCCGATCTTGATCATCTCGCCCATGGTTTCGGGGCAGGTGGGCTCACCCACCAGGCAGACATCCATCGCCTCGCCGGTCTGGTCCATCCAGTCGAGGATCGCGCAGGTTCCGTCGACGCCGTCGCCTTCCTCGTCGCCGGTGATGGTCAGAACGATGGAGCCGTGCGGGTCGTCCGATGCCATGTCGATGGCGGCGGCCACGAAGGCGGCGACCCCCGATTTCATGTCGCAGGCCCCGCGACCGTACATGATGCCGTCCACGATCTCGGCCCCGAACGGGTCATGCGCCCACTGCGCCGGGTCGCCGGTCGGCACGACGTCGGTATGCCCGTTGAAGCCGATGACCGGGCCATGGGTGCCCCAGCGGGCATAGAGGTTGGCAATGCCGTTGCGATCGACCCGCGTGCAGACGAAGCCCGCGTCTTCGAGCAACTCGAACAGGTGCTGGATGGCCCCGCCTTCCTCGGGCGTGACCGAGGGGCAGCGGATCAGCTGTGATGTCAGCTCGACCGGGTCGGTTGTGGTGTGCATGGGCGGCCTCCTCCGGGCGGCAAAAGGGATGGTAGGCCGGGGGTGTGGGGCGGGCAATCGTGCGGCCGGTCAGTCCGCGCCTTTTTCACGCTCGTCGCCTTCGAAGAACGGGGTCATCTGCGCGACGATCACGGCGTTCTCGTCCAGCGCGCGCTGCATCAGAAGGCGTTCGTCGGGGTCGATGTCGTGTCCGTCGGCCAGACGTTCGTCCAGCGTGCCGTATCCGGTGACGTCCAGCGGCGAAAGATCGGCCTGCTTGAGGATGGCGACCGTCTCGCGCACGGCCTCGGCCTCGTCCACGCCGGCCGCGTAGCACATGAGCGCCGCGCCGGTCGCGTTCTCGGGAAGCCCGTCCGAGGGGGCGCGACCCACCTCCACCAGGAGCGTGTAGACGTAGTGAGGTTTGCCGGATTTAGCCATGGCCGCCGGATGCCAGTCCCGGCGGCCTTTGGCAAGATATCAGGTGCGGCCGCGCACGGCGCGCACGAGGAAGATCAGGATACAGGCGCCGATGAAGCCCGCGACCAGGTAACCGATGCTGAAGCTGGCGCCGGCGGCGTAAAGGCCCAGCAGCGTGCCGAAGATGAAGTTGAAGACGATGGCGCCGACGATGCCCAGGACGATGTTCATCAGAAGTCCCATGTTGGACTTCATGAATTGCTCGGCCAGCCAACCGGCCAGACCCCCGACGATGATAGCTGCAAGCCAGCCCATGGATTATCCTTCCTGATTGTTTTCGCTACGCATTTGCGCAGGATTCGAGGCAAAACGTCGCGATCTGCTCTCGGTTCCGTGAAGGATCAGCCGAAGACCTCGAAAAACGCGGCCGCGAAGTAGATGGCCAGCATCGCGACGCTTTCGACACCGATTCCGCCCGGTCCGCGCCGCTGCCGCGCGATCAGCCCGGCCAGGAGGATCGAGGTCATCAGGATCCCGGTGCCCAGCCAATAAAGGTCCGTCGTCCCGATGGCGTGGTAGAGGGACCCGTCCCGGTAGGCCAGGTCCGAGAAGACGACGAACAGCGTGTCGAACGTGTTGCCGCCGATGATGCCGCCCACGGCCAATTGCAAGGCGCCGCGCCGAACGGCGACCAGGGTCGTGACCAGTTCAGGCAGCGACGTGACGACGGCGGTGATCAGCGATCCGACCAGGCTGGACGACAGGCCGAAGCGCTCGATGAACGACCCGCCCACCTGGCTGATGACCCAACCCCCGACGGCCATGATCGCGACCAGTCCGATAAACGACGTGATCGGTCCGCGCGCCGATTTCTCGGGTTCGGCATCGTCCTCGGGCTCGTCCTCGCGGGTGTCCGAGGTCTGGACCGGCTTCCACATCGGCTGTTCCGACACGCTGGACGACACGCCGACTCCGTAGAGATAGGTCAGGAAAAGCACGACCGAGATCGGATGGATGCCGAAATAGGCGATCTCCGGACCGGCCATCGCGCAAAGCGGCATCGACAGAAGCACGATCAGCATCACGCCCTGGAACAGGTTCGTCGGCTCGGCCGCCGCGTGTTCCAGGTTCACCTTCTTGTAGATCGTGTCGGCTATGGCAAGGAACAGGGTCTGCGCCGCGATACCGCCCACCGCGTTCGAGAAGGCGAAGGACGCGTCGCCGTCCAGCGCCGCGTTGACCGAGACGACCACGCCGGCCAGCGATGTCGCACCGCCCAGGATCAGGCCGCCCGCCATCGCCTCGCCGATCTGGGTGCGGTCCGCGATGATGTCGGCCAGACGCGTCGCACGGATCGACGACAGAACGACCGCCAGGCCCGCGACCGCGAACACGGCGAACAGCCAGAAAACGGGAAGATCACCAATCATGACGTGGCAACGGGCCTGGCGCTGAAATGGTTGCCATCTTTCCCGACGATTTGCCCGCGCAGACGATCAGGACATCGGGCCGCCGATGGCAGGGCCACATCCTGAACCTCGCCATCGGTGATACGGGCCAAGGCAGGTGCGGCGCGGGGGACCTATCTCTGCGCGCGCCGCACCGTTGCCCGGTCCGGCCTCAGTCGCGCAGCAGTTCGTTGATTCCGGTCTTGGACCGCGTCTGCGCGTCCACCCGCTTCACGATCACCGCGCAGTAGAGGTTCACGTTGTTCTTCGACGGCATCGAGCCCGAGACCACGACCGAGTAGGGCGGCACCTCGCCCATGAAGACCTCGCCCGTTTCGCGGTCGACGATCTTGGTGGACTTGCCGATGAAGACGCCCATGCCCAGCACCGAGCCTTCACGCACGATGCAGCCTTCGACCACCTCCGAGCGGGCCCCGATGAAGCAGTTGTCCTCGATGATCGTGGGCCCGGCCTGCATGGGCTCGAGCACGCCGCCGATGCCGACGCCGCCGGACAGGTGCACGTTCTTGCCGATCTGGGCGCAGGACCCGACCGTGGCCCAGGTGTCGACCATCGTGCCCTCGTCCACGTAGGCGCCCAGGTTCACGAAGCTGGGCATCAGCACCACGCCCTTGGCGATATGGGCCGAACGGCGCACGACGCAGTTGGGCACGGCGCGGAACCCGGCCGATGTCCACTCGGTCTCGCCCCAGCCCAGGAACTTGCTGTCGACCTTGTCCCACCAGCCGCCGCCCTGCGGTCCGCCCGATTGCGGCGCCATGTCCTTCACGCGGAAGCCCAGCAGCACAGCCTTCTTGGCCCACTGGTTCACGTGCCATTCACCGTTCTCGCGCGGCTCGGCCACGCGCAGCTTGCCCGAATCCAGCGCGTCCAGCGTCGCCTCGATCGCCTCGCGCGTCTCGCCGCCGGTGGCGGGCGTGATCTGGTCGCGGGTTTCCCACGCGGACTCGATTGCGGCTTCAAGCTGGGCGTTCGACATGGGTGCGGCTCCCTTTGTGATGTGTCTGGTTGCGTTGCGCGCTCTATACTCGGGGGGAGGCCCGGGGAAAAGAGATGGCGAAACTCATGCTGCGGACGTTGGCCCTGCTGTTCGTGACGGCCCTGGTGGCGGTGGGGTGCCAGACCTGGCGCAATGGCGGGCAGGCCGATCTGCCGCCCCCGCCGCGGGACGCGCTGCGGATCGCCACCTACAACGTCCACTACATCGTGCTGAACGACGCGACCGGCGCCTGGTCGCGCGGCGACTGGGAGCGGCGCAAGGACCCCCTGGCCGCCGCGGTCGCCGCCACCGGCGCCGATGTCATCGCCTTCCAGGAGATGGAGAGCTTCCAGCGCGGCAGCGACGGCAGCGTGAACCTTGCCCGCGATCACCTGCTGGCGGAACTTCCCCAATACGCCGCGGCCGCCGATGGCCCGTGGGAGACGTTTCCGCCGACCCAGCCGATCTTCTACCGCGCCGACCGTTTGCGCGTTGTGGACGAAGGCTGGTTCTTCTTCTCGGACACGCCGGACCGGATCTATTCGCGCACCTTCGATGGCGGCTACCCGGCCTTCGCCAGTTGGGCGCGCTTCACCGACCGGACAACCGGCCAGAGCTTTCGCGTGGTGAACATCCACACCGACTACGCCAGCTATGACAACCGCGCGCAATCGCTGGCCCTTGTGGCCGAGCGCATCGCGCCCTGGCAGGCGGCGGGCGAAACGGTTTTCGTCACCGGCGATTTCAACGCGCGGCTCGGATCGGATCTGCACGCCATCCTCGAGGATCGGGGCCTGACCTTCGCGCCGGTCGAGGGCGCCACCTATCACTTCGACCGTGGCATCAACCTGTTCGGCGCGATCGACCACCTTGCCTACACGCGCGGGGTCGGCGTGACGGGCGGCCCTTGGGTGCTGCGCCGGCAATTCCTGGGCGAATGGCCCACGGATCATTATCCGGTCGTCACGGATGTGACCTTACCCTAGGCTGCGACCCGAGTTTGACCGAAGGATCCCCCATGCCGGACGACCGCCAATCGCCGTTCCGCGATGCCCACCAGGATATCGAAACCGCGCGCGACATCCCCGATACGCCGCAGACCCGCGCGCCGGCCTACAGGCTGGCCTTCGCCGACGACGACTTCCTGTGCCGCGAGGAGCTGCGCCCCGTGCGGCTTCAGCTGGAACTTCTGAAGCCCGAGATGATTCTGAACGAGCAGAACATCGACTCCACCGTCGTTCTGTTCGGTGGCGCGCGGATTCCGGATCCCGCGAACAAGGCCACCGCCCGCACGCAGACGCTGGCGGACCTGTCGCGCTATTACGACGAGGCGCGCGATTTCGCCCGGCTGATGACCCTGCGCAGCATGGAGACCTATGGCCGCGACCACGTCGTCGCGACGGGCGGCGGCCCCGGCGTGATGGAGGCCGGGAACCGTGGCGCCCAGGATGCGGGCGGCCATTCCATCGGCCTGAACATCGTGCTGCCCCATGAACAGGCCCCGAACGAGTACGTGACGCCGGGCCTGTGTTTCAACTTCCACTATTTCGCGATCCGCAAGATGCACTTCCTGATGCGCGCGCGGGCGATCTGCGTATTCCCGGGCGGCTTCGGCACGCTGGACGAGCTCTTCGAGGCGTTGACCCTGATCCAGACCGGCCGGATGGAGCGGGTGCCGGTTCTTCTGTTCGGGCGCGAGTTCTGGGAGCGGGTGATCGACTTCGCCGCGCTGGCCGACGCGGGCACCATCGCCGACGAGGATCTCGAGCTGTTCCGCTACGTCGAGACGGCGGCCGAGGCGGTCGAGATCATCGACACGTGGGACGACGATCCGGCCAAGCGGGACACGATACCCGGCCGCTGAACTCAGGCCTTGCGCAGCTCCGAATGGCTCTTGAGGACGGTGCCGCCGTCCTCCTGCTCGATCCGGTAGGCCGGGTCGTCGTCGGCGGCGTCGCGCGTCACCTCGGAGCCGTCGATCTTCAGCGTCCGTTTCTGCGTGTATTTCTGCGCCACCTTCCCTTGGGCGGTGCCGTTGCCCCAGTCCCATTCCACGGTGTCGCCTTCGTCGTAATGCTTGGTCATGCCGGTCTCCTCAGCGTGTCTTTGACCGCTCAAGAACCGGCAGCGCCGCTCCGTTCCTCGCCACAGCGCCGCACGGCGGACACGCGCCCACCAAGACGGCGCAATTCCGGCATCGCTGGCCTGAAAATACCCGAAGCCGGACGCTCGCCATCCGCGCCGATCACGCGTCGCGGCGCATCGGGCGATCCATGCCATCCGGCGCAACGCCCCGCAGCCGGGCCCCCGCGTCAGGACAGGCCCGCGTCGGCCTCGATCTGGCGGCGGGACTTGCGGGCGCGCTCGGTCTCGGACTTCAGCTGCCCGCAGGCGGCCATGATGTCCTCGCCCCGCGGCGTGCGGATGGGCGAGGCATAGCCGGCCTTGTAGATGATGTCGGCGAAGGCGCGGATGCGGTTGTTCGACGACCGCTCGTAGGGGGCGCCGGGCCATTCGTTGAACGGGATCAGGTTGATCTTGGCCGGGATGCCCTCGATCAGCTTGATCAGCCGGTGGGCGTCCTCGTCGCTGTCGTTCACGCCCTTCAGCATCACGTATTCGAAGGTGATCCGCTCGGAATTGGTGGCCTTGGGATATTCACGCAGCGCGCCCAGCAAGGTCTCGATGTTCCAGCGCTTGTTGATCGGCACCAGCCGGTCGCGCACCTCGTCGGTGGTGGCGTGAAAGGACACGGCCAGCAGGCAGCCGATCTCGGCCGCGGTGCGCGCGATCTCGGGCACCACGCCGCTGGTCGACAGGGTGATGCGGCGGCGCGACAGGGAAATCCCTTCGCCGTCCATGGCGATCTTCATCGCGTCGCGCACATTCTCGAAATTATACAGCGGCTCGCCCATGCCCATCAGGACGATGTTCGACAGCAGGCGCTGTTCGTCCTTGGGATGGCGGCCGGGCAGGGGCCATTCGCCCAGGTCGTCGCGGGCGACCATGATCTGGCCCACGATCTCGCCCGCGGTCAGGTTGCGCACCAGCCGCTGGGTGCCGGTGTGGCAGAACGAACAGGTCAGGGTGCAGCCCACCTGGCTGCTCACGCACAGCGTGCCGCGGCCTTCCTCGGGGATGTAGACGGCCTCGACTTCGTGCCCGCCGGCGATGCGAAGCAGGTACTTGCGGGTGCCGTCGGTCGACAGTTCGCGGCGCACGACCTCGGGCACCTCGATCACGAAATGCTCGGCCAGAAGCACGCGGTAGGGCTTGGCCAGGTTCGTCATGTCGTCGAACGACCGGACGCCCTTCTGGTACACCCACTGCCAGACCTGGCCCGCGCGCATCCTGGCCTGTTTCTCGGGCGTGCCCGCCGCGATCAGCGCGTCGCGCAGGGCGTCGCGCGTCAGGCCGACAAGATTCACCTTGCCGCCCTCGGCCGCCTTGCGGGGCAGGGTCAGAACGTCCTGTGTGATCGGCGCCTTGGGTGCGTCGGGCATCGGGTCCACCTTCGTCAACGGGATGGACGGCATATAGGGCAAGTGTCGCGCCCGATAAACCCCGCGCGACGTTACGGGGGCCGACACGAAAAAGGGCGGCCCGCGCCGCCCCCTGTCCGTTCCGCTGTCGCCCTCAGCTCACTCGCAGCGGCTTTGCGCCTCTTCCAGCGCGGCGGTGAAGCCGAACAGCGAGAAGGTATCGGCGGTGTTGGTGCCGCGCTCGGACCGGGCGCTCAGTTCCGCCTCGGCGCCGCGCCGCATGGCCGCGATGATCTGCGCGTCCTCGGCCTCGGAGGCCGGCCACGCCCACTCGCCATCGGTGAACAGCTCGAACTCGGTCCCGCCGATGTCCAGCGTCACGGTCGAGCCGTCGGCGAAGGGATAGCCGCCGGTGAACGACACCTCGCCATTGGCGCCCGATCCGGGGCGGAACGTCACGAACAGAAGGATATCGCCGCGGCGCACCGACACGACCTGTCCGCCACGGGTGTTGACGGTGTTGGTCGGGCTGCTGACCGACCAGCATTCCTGCGGGTCGTCCTCGACGAATACGCTCCAGGCCGTTTCGACGGCCACGCGGTTGGTGCTTTCGTCCTGCGCCACGGCGGCGGTTGCAAGGGCCGCGCCCAGGATGGCGCCAGCAAGGATTGATTTCATGTGTCGGGGCCTCCAGCCGTCGTCTGCCTCTGGAATTTGGTGCCCGTCCGGCCCGTCTTCGGGGCGCGTGACGAGACGGGTTCCAATCGTCGTCAAGCGCGGCGACTTTAACGACAATTCGCCGAGCGACGAAAGCCCCTGTGGCAAATAATCGCTCAGACGTGAGGCGCCATTCCCGTCACCCGTCCGGCCCGTTCGTGCCGTCGCCGCGGAGCCCAATGGCGCGATTCGCGGCGAGTCGCGACCGGGCAGGGGCGGCCCCCCGTTGGTCACGGGTGCACGACGTCACCGTCGGAGTACCCCTGGAGATAAAGCAGCGCGGTCAGGTCGCCGTGGTTGATCCGCCTGTCCACCTGCGCGGCGACCGAGGGCTTGGCGTGCAGCGCCACGCCCGCCCCGGCCAGTTGCAGCATCCCCAAGTCGTTCGCGCCGTCGCCCACCGCCATCACGTCCGCGGGGGACAGGTTCCGCGCGGCGCAGATGTCGTGCAGCGCCTGGACCTTGGCCTCGCGCCCCAGGATCGGCTCGGCCACCTGCCCGGTGATCCTGCCGGCCTCCTGCGGCAGCTCGTTCGCGCGGTGCATGTCGAAGCCCAGCCGCGCCGCGACCCGTGACGTGAAGGCCGTGAACCCGCCCGAGACCAACGCGGTGTAGCCGCCATTGGCCTTCATGGTGGCGATCAACACGTCGCCGCCGGGAGTGAGGGTGATGCGGTCTTCCCAGACCCGGTCGATCACGCCCGCGTCCAGCCCCGCCAGAAGGCCCACCCGTTCCCGCAGCGCGCCCTCGAAACCCAGCTCGCCGTTCATGGCGCGGGCGGTGATGCCCGAAACCTGCGCCCCGACACCGGCCATGTCCGCAAGCTCGTCGATGCATTCCTGCCCGATCATCGTGCTGTCCATGTCGGCCAGAAGGACGCTCTTGCGGCGGTTCTCGTCGGGCTGGATCACGAGGTCGCATCGCATCTTCTGCGCCTCTTCCCAGACCTCCCACTGGTTGGCGGGCACCTGCGCCACCGGGAATTCGACGGCGCGGTCCGGCGACAGCCATTGCGCGTCGCCCCCGCCCCACGCGTTGCGCAGCGCGTCGGCGAAGGCGGGGTCCAGCGCGGGCGAGATCAGGGTGACGATGGGCATGGCGGCTCCGCTTGGGTTACTCGCGCTGCGCCTTAGCGCATCGAGGGCAGCCGCAACAGGTGCCATCAAATTCCGCTTGCCTGAATCCCTGGCCGGCCCTATCTCCGGCGGCGGGACACCCTTCCCCAACGAAGGGCATATATCTGGAAGGATACCAGTCATGGCGACCCTCGAACCGGCCACGCGGCCGGCCCTTACGCGACCGTCCGCAATGCCGGACAACCCGCATTTCTCCTCTGGCCCCTGCGCCAAGCCCCCCACCTTTTCGCTGGAAACGCTGTCCGACGCCGCGCTCGGCCGTTCGCACCGTGCGGCCATTGGCAAGTCGAAGCTTGCCCAGGCCATCGACGAGACGCGCGACCTGCTGGGCGTGCCGGACGATTACCGCATCGGCATCGTGCCCGCCTCGGACACCGGCGCCTACGAGATGGCCATGTGGACCATGCTGGGCGAACGCCCGTGCGAGATGGTCGCCTGGGAATCCTTCGGCGCGGGCTGGGTCACCGACGCGGTCAAGCAGCTGAAGCTCGACGCCCGCGTGCACGAGGCCGAGTATGGCCAGATCGTCGACATGGCCGCCCTGGATTACGACCGGGACGTCTGCTTCACCTGGAACGGCACCACCAGCGGCGTGAAGATGCCCCACGGTGACATGATCCCGGCGGACCGCGCCGGCCTGACCCTGTGCGACGCGACCTCGGCCGCCTTCGCGCAGGATCTGCCCTGGGACAAGCTGGATGTGGTCACCTACAGCTGGCAGAAGGTGCTGGGTGGCGAGGCCGCGCATGGAATGCTGATCCTCAGCCCCCGCGCGGTCGAGAGGCTGGAAAGCTACACCCCCGCATGGCCCCTGCCCAAGATCTTCCGCCTCACCAAGGGCGGCAAGCTGATCGAAGGCATCTTCAAGGGCGAGACGATCAACACGCCGTCGATGCTGTGCGTCGAGGATTACCTCCAGGCGCTGGCCTGGGCCCGCTCGGTCGGCGGGCTGAAGGGCCTTAAGGACCGCGCCAACCGCAACGCGCAGGTGATCTGGGATTTCTGCGCCGACCGCGACTGGATCGCGAACCTGGCGGCCAGCGACGACATCCGCTCAAACACCTCGGTCTGCCTGCAATTCACCGATCCGGCTGTCGCGGGCGACGCGGCCTTCGCCAAGGCGGTGCAGAAGCGTCTGGAAGCCGAGGGCGCCGGGCTGGACCTGGGCAGCTACCGCGACGCGCCCCCGGGCCTGCGCATCTGGTGCGGCGCCACGGTAGAGACCTCGGATGTCGAGGCGCTGATGCCGTGGATCGACTGGGCTTACCACGCCGAGCTCGACGCGCGCGACGCCGCCTGAGCGACCCCGTACGCCCCGGGCGCAGGTCCGGGGCCTTTCACAACGTTTCGCGCGACCCCGGCCCGCCCGGTGCGCGCCTTCCCCCGATTTCAAACGACAGGAGCGCCACACATGGCCCCCAAGGTTCTCGTCTCCGACAAGCTGTCGGAAACCGCCGTCCAGATCTTCCGCGATCGCGGCATCGACGTCGATTTCATGCCCGACCTGGGCAAGGACAAGGAAAAGCTGGCCGAGGTGATCGGCCAGTACGATGGCCTTGCCATCCGCTCGGCCACCAAGGCCACCGCCAAGCTGCTGGAGAAGGCCGACAACCTGAAAGTCATCGGCCGCGCGGGCATCGGGGTCGACAATGTCGACATTCCCGCCGCCAGCAAGAAGGGCGTGATCGTCATGAACACGCCCTTCGGCAACTCGATCACCACGGCCGAGCACGCCATCGCCATGATGTTCGCCGTGGCGCGCCAGATCCCCGAGGCCAGCGCCAGCACCCATGCCGGCAAGTGGGAGAAGTCGCGCTTCATGGGCGTCGAGCTGACCAACAAGACGCTGGGCGTCGTCGGCGCGGGCAATATCGGCTCGATCGTCATCGACCGGGCTCATGGCCTGCGGATGAAGGTCATCGCCTATGACCCCTTCCTGACCGAGGAGCGTGCCGACCAGCTGGGCGTGCGCAAGGTCGAGCTGGACGAGCTGCTGGGCAAGGCCGACTTCATCACCTTCCACGTGCCGCTGACCGACAAGACCCGCAACATCCTGAGTCGCGATGCCATCGCCAAGCTCAAGCCCGGCGTGCGGATCATCAACTGCGCCCGCGGCGGACTGGTCGATGAAGAGGCACTGGCCGAGGCGCTGAAGGACGGCCGCGTTGCCGGGGCCGCCTTCGACGTCTTCGCCGAAGAGCCCGCGACCGATTCGCCCCTGTTCAACCTGCCGAACGTGGTCGTCACGCCCCACCTGGGCGCCGCCACCACCGAGGCGCAGGAGAACGTGGCCCTCCAGGTGGCAGAACAGATGTCGGACTACCTCCTGACGGGCGCGGTGCAGAACGCGCTGAACATGCCGTCGGTCACCGCCGAGGAAGCCAAGGTCATGGGCCCGTGGATCAAGCTGGCCGAGCACCTGGGCGCCTTCATCGGGCAACTGACCGACGAGGGTGTCGAGGCGATCAACATCCTCTACGACGGTATGGCGGCCGAGATGAACACCGCGGCGCTGAACACGTCGGTGATCGCGGGCATGATGCGGTCGGTGAACCCGGACGTGAACATGGTGTCGGCCCCCGTGCTGGCCAAGGACCGCGGCATCGACATCGCCACGACCACGCAGGAACAGACCGGCATGTTCGAAGGCTATATCAAGGTGCACGTGAAGACGGCGACGCGCGAACGCTCCATCGCGGGCACCGTGTTCTCGGACGGCAAGCCGCGCTTCATCCAGATCAAGGGCATCAACATTGATGCCGAGGTCGGGCCGCACATGCTCTACACCACCAACCAGGACCGCGCCGGCATCATCGGTACGCTGGGCCAGACCCTGGGCGAGAACGGCGTGAACATCGCCAATTTCACCCTGGGCCGGTCCGAGCTGGGCAAGGACGCGATCGCGCTTCTGCTGCTCGACGACCAGCCGCCCGAGCCGGTTCTGCAGAAGCTGAAGGACACCGGGTCGTTCCAACAGGTGCGCCCGCTGCAATTCGCGGTCGGCTAAGCCGGATCGCGACCTATCATGAGGGGCGGGCCATCGGGTCCGCCCCTCTTTGCCTTGTCCCGGAAGGACACCCCATGACGATCTACGCCATCGGCGACATCCACGGCTTTTCCGCCCAGCTCGACCGTGCGCTGGACCTGGTCGAACGCGACGGCGGGCGCGACGCGCGGATCGTGTTCATGGGCGACTACACCGACCGCGGACCCGACAGCCGCGGCGTGCTGGACCGCCTGATCGGGGGGCTGGCCGAGGGGCGGAACTGGGTCGCCATCAAGGGCAACCACGACAGGATGTTCGAGCGTTTCCTGACCCAGGGCGTCGAGAACGACGACCGGATCAAGTCGGGGCTGTCGTGGATGAACCAGCGGCTGGGCGGCCCGCGCACGCTGGGCAGCTATGGCCTGGGCGGCGAGGGCGCGGCCTTCCTGCACAGTGCCAATGGCGGGATCGAAACGCTCATGTCCTACGAGGTCGACGACACGATTCTCGACCGCGAGGAGCTGGTGATGCAGGCCCGCGCCACGGTGCCCCGGGCGCATGTGCAGTTCCTGGCGCAGCGGCCCCTGTGGCACCGCGAGGACGGGTTGCTGTTCGTGCATGCGGGCATCCGACCGGGCATTCCGCTCGACCGGCAGGACGAGGATGACCTGCTATGGATCCGTGAAGGCTGGCTCGAAGATACGCGCGATCACGGCGCGCTGGTCGTGCACGGCCATACCGCGCTGGAGTTTCCCGAGCACTACGGCAACCGGATCAACACCGATGGCGGGGCCGGCTACGGCCGCGACCTGGTGCCGGTGGCGATCGACGAGGATGGCGTCTTCACGCTTCATCCCGAGGGCCGCGCGCCGCTGACCGCGCCCTGAGAATTCCGCGCAAGGACCAGAGCGCCGACAGGCCGAAGAAGCCGCCGGCGACGATGACGACCTCGAAGAAAGCAGGACCCGAGGGCACGCCGCGGACAAGCAGCGCACCGATCAGAAGGGCCAGACCCGCGACCGAAATGGCCAGCCGGACGTAAAGCTCGCCCGCGCCAGGCCCCTTGGCCGCCATGGAACGGCTTACTTGCTCGACGACATGAAGTTGAAGACGGCAAGGCCCAGCAGCAGGACCAGAATGATGAGGACGATGAAATACATGGGCCGAGGTCTCCTTCCAGATGCGAAAGCATATGGGCGGCGCGGGCTTTTTGTCCACCTCCCCCGCTTTTCCCGCCGCTGCGGATGGTCTAGAAGGCCGCGAATTTTGCCTCAGGAGGGGTTTTGATGGGTTATCGTATCGCCGTTGTCGGGGCCACGGGTAACGTGGGCCGCGAAATGCTGAGCATCCTGGACGAGCGGGGCTTCCCGGTCGACGAGATCGTGGCGCTGGCCTCGCGCAAGTCGCAGGGCACCGAAGTCAGCTTCGGCGAGCAGACGCTCAAGACCAAGGACCTCGAGCAGTTCGATTTCACCGGCTGGGACATCGCCCTGTTCGCCGTCGGGTCCGAGGCGACCAAGGTCCACGCGCCGCGCGCCGCAAAGGCCGGCTGCATCGTGATCGATAACAGCTCGCTCTATCGCTACGACGCGGACGTGCCGCTGATCGTGCCCGAGGTGAACCCGGACGCGATCCACGGCTACGCCAAGAAGAACATCATCGCGAATCCCAACTGCTCGACCGCGCAGATGGTCGTGGCGCTGAAGCCGCTGCACGATCGCGCCCGGATCAAGCGGGTCGTGGTCAGCACCTACCAGTCCGTCTCGGGCTCGGGGAAAGAGGCCATCGACGAGCTGTGGGACCAGACCAAGTCGATCTACAACCCCGTCGACGACTACCAGGCCAAGGTCTACCCCAAGCAGATCGCCTTCAACGTGATCCCTCATATCGACAGCTTCATGGACTCGGGCGACACGCGCGAGGAATGGAAGATGGTGGTCGAGACCAAGAAGATCGTGGACCCCAAGATCAAGGTCACGGCGACTTGCGTGCGGGTGCCGGTCTTCGTCGGCCACTCGGAATCCATCAATATCGAGACCGAGGATTTCCTGGACGAGGACGAGGCCCGCGACATCCTGCGCGAGGCGCCGGGCGTCATGGTCGTCGATAAGCGCGAGGACGGCGGCTACATCACCCCGATCGAAAGCGTGGGTGAATTCGCCACCTATGTCAGCCGCATCCGGCAGGACGTGACCATCGAGAACGGTCTGAACTTGTGGTGCGTCAGTGACAACCTGCGCAAGGGCGCGGCGCTGAACGCGGTGCAGATCGCCGAGCTGCTGGGCCGCGAGGTCCTGAAAAAGGGCTGATCGGCTTTCGTGGTTTCACGAACGGGCGGCGCCGGACAGGGGCCGCCTTTTTCGTGTCCGGCCGTCCGTGAGCGAATCGGTGTCCCCGGATACTGGTTAAGATCGGGTAACGACCCGGGGTCCGGGCCGCGGATCACGCCTGACGGGCGGGATTTTAAGCGAATCCCCTGCATCCGGTTTCCGGAATAATCCATGTGAATCAGTGTTTTGCGGCGCCGGCGCCGATCCCGGAAAATCCGCGCGGAAATCGAAAGCGGGCGCAAACCAGCCCGTGATGAACTGCGGTCATGGGCACGTCCGGGGGCGGGCGTGCCGGGAAAAGGGGGACCGCCACGATGACCTGTTTCTTGAAGAATCGACGTATCGCCAAGCCCGCGATGGGCCCTGCACCTGCCAGCCGGGCCATCGCGCGGCCACGGATCGGACGGCAGGATGTCGAGCCGGTCTTGCGGGATCTTCTCGGCGACCTGCCCCGCCTTGTGGTGACGCACCCGGTCCCGTCCCAGCCGAAAGGAGCAAGCCATGTCTGAAATGATCGAGAAAGCCCGCGCCGGCCGTCGGCGCGCCCTGCGCCTGAACCGACTGTCCCGGACCAACGTGTTCCTGGATGTCGACGGCATGGACGAGGATCCGCTTCCGCGCGGGTCGGTCCTGCGGGTGCTGTCCGAGATTACGGCGCTCTCTCCCGAACACGCCCGTCCGATGGCCCGCCACGCGGCCTGAACGGTCAGGCACGGCGCCCCCGGCTCCCGGGGCGCGGCGCCCGCGGGCCGGGATCGTTCACCGGGGGGCGAACCCGGCCCGCGCCTCAGATCGCGGCGAAGCGGTCGGCCACCGGGTTGTAGACGTGGATTTCGCCCGCGGCGATGTCGTTCCAGACGCCGTGCAGGTTAAGCCGGCCGTCCTCGACACGTTCGGACACGAAGGGGAAGGTCATGAGATTGCGAAGCGAGACTTTCACCGCTTCCTTCTCCAGCGCGACGGTGCGCTCGCCTTCATCACCCTCCGGCAGATTCTCGAATCCGGGCCGCAGGATGTCCATCCACCGGCCCACGAAGCTTTCGGGTTTCTCCAGCTCGGGCGCGTTGCCCGAGCACATGTCGTAGCAGCCCTTGACCCCGCCGCAGGACGAGTGGCCCATGACCACGAGGTTGGTCACCTGCAAGGCGGCCACCGCGTATTCGACCGCGGCCGAGGTGCCGTGCTGCTGGCCGTCGGGCTGGTAGGGCGGAACCATCGCGGCGATGTTGCGGTGCAGGAAGAATTCGCCCTGTTCCGCGCCGAACATGTCCGTCGCGTGGACCCGGCTGTCGCAGCACGAGATCATCATCACGCGCGGGCGCTGCCCCTCGTTCACCAGCCTTTTGAACCAATGCTCGTTCTCGACGAAGCTCGTGGCATGCCAGCCCTGGAAACGCTGCACCAGATAGGTCGGAAGCGGCTTGGCAGGGATCATCTCGGCTCCTCTAGGTTACGGCCTTCTTGCGGGATTAGCCCCGTTTGAATGCTTTTGCGACCCCGGATCGCGGGGGCCGACACCAATTGTTAGCAGCCTTGGGCCATGGTGGCGGTCGGGGATGAAAGGGAAGATGGATGCCTGATATCGTAAGTCTGAACCCGGTCGAGCCGACGCCGGAGGACCTGTCGCGCCTGCTGAAACTGGGGCGCGAACCGGCGGGCGGTGGTCCCAGCGCGGTGATCGAACGGCGACTGGAACGGCTGGCGAAGGCGCTTTTGCGCGCGTCGGTCGCCCTGCGCGACGATCGGCCCAGCGGCGTTGCCGAGGCCGCATGCGACGCCGCGCGGCTGGCCCGGGGGCTGGGCCTGCGCCGCGCCTTCCGGGTGGCCCAGGCGACGGCGGCCCTGGCCGGGTCGCCGGATCGCACGGCGCTGGCCGCCAACGTCGCCCGGCTGGTCCGCCTGGGCGACCAGGCTGTGACCTGCATCTGGGAGGAAGCCGACCATTCGTCGGGCGCCTGAGCGGTTGCACGCGCTTGTCGCTGCCCTAGTAATGGCAGGAATTGACCCTGCCAGGACAGCCCGATGCCCGACCTTTCCGACGGATTTGCCCCAGCCGATGCCGATGCGCGCCCGCTCTGGGTCCTGGGGCCGGACGACCTGAAGGCGTGGCGGGCGGATCAACCCGCCCATGTCGGCAATTGGCTCGACGGCGCGGGCTTCGCCGCGCAGGCGGGCCGGGTGCTGGTGGTGCCGTCCCAGACGGGCGGGGTCCACGGTGCCGTGCTGGGCCTGGGCGACGCGGGCCAGCGCGACCGGCACCGCTTCCTGGTTGGCGGGGCGCGGGCGTCGCTGCCCGAAGGCGATTGGCATCTGGCAGGTGACCTGGATCCGGACGCGGCGGCCGAGGCCGCGTTGGGCTGGCTGCTGGCCGGATACGCGTTCGGACGCTATGCCAAGGCGCCATCGCCCGCGGCCCGGCTGGTCCCGCCCACCGGGGTCGATGCCGACCGCATCGCCGCCATCGCGGCGGGCGAGGCGCTGACCCGCGACCTGATCAACACGCCCGCCAACGACATGGGCCCGGCCGAGCTGGAATCGGCCGCGCGGGACCTGGCAAACGCGTTCGGCGCCGGGATCACGGTGACCGAGGGCGACGCGTTGACGGACGCCAATTTCCCGCTGATCCACACTGTCGGCCGCGCCGCCGCGCCCCATCGCGCGCCGCGCCTGATCGAGATGACCTGGGGCGACACCGGCCCGCGCCTGACGCTGGTGGGCAAGGGCGTATGCTTCGACACCGGCGGTCTGAACCTCAAGCCCGGCGCGTCCATGGGGCTGATGAAGAAGGATATGGGCGGGGCCGCCACGGTCCTTGGCCTCGCGCGCATGATCATGGCGCTGAATCTGCCGCTGCGGCTGCGCGTCCTGGTCCCGGCGGTCGAGAACGCGGTGGGCGGCGACGCTTTCCGCCCCGGCGACATCCTGACCGCCCGCGACGGCAAGACGGTCGAGATCAACAACACCGATGCCGAGGGCCGGCTGGTGCTGGCCGACGCCTTGGCCCTGGCCGCCGAGGAGGCATCGGACCTCACCGTCTCCATGGCCACGCTCACCGGCGCGGCGCGGGTGGCCGTCGGCCCCGACCTGGCGCCGTTCTTCTGCGATGACGACGGCATCGCGGCGGCCTTCGCGGCGGGCGGTGCGGCGGCGCGCGACCCGGTCTGGCGGATGCCGTTCTGGGCGCCCTACGAGCAGATGATCGAGCCGGGGATCGCCGACGTGGACAACGCGCCCAAGGGCGGTTTCGCGGGCGCCATCACCGCCGCCCTGTTCCTGCGGCGCTTCGCCGGCGACGGCACGCGCTACGCCCATTTCGACATCTATGGCTGGCAGCCGCAATCGGCGCCCGCGCGTCCCAAGGGCGGCGTCGGGCAGGGGGCGCGCGCGATCCTCGCCGCGCTGCCCGGGGTTCTGGGTCTATGAGCGACCGTCGGCTCACCCCCGCCAACGGCCGCGTCGCCGCCGCGCACCTGAAAGGCATGGTCGAAGCCCTGAGCTATACCGAGGGCAGCCCGGCCAGTGTGATGGCGCCCGTCACCGATATCTGGACCACGCCCGACCGGGTGGCCCGGGACCGGCAATTGCTGCGGGGCGAAGCCGTTCGCGTCTACGAACGCGCGGGCGGCATGGCCTTCATCCGGGCCGAGCGGGACGGTTACGTGGGCTACGTGCCCGAGATCGACCTGGGCGACCCGGTGGCGGCCACGCATATCATCGGCGTCCCGGCCAGCCACCTTTATCCCGCGCCGGACATGAAGATCCCAGCCATCGCACGCCTGAGCTTCGGCGCACGGCTTCGGGTGGTGGCCGCGTCCGACAAGTTCTTCGAACTCGACGATGGGACCCACGTCCCGCGGCCGCACCTGCGACCGGCCAACCGGCCCTTCACGGACCCGGCCAGCGTCGCCCAGTTGTTCTTCGGGGTGCCGTACCTCTGGGGCGGCAACTCGTCCGACGGCATCGACTGCTCGGGGCTGATCCAGGCGGCGCTCCTGGCGTCGGGGCATCCCTGCCCGGGCGACAGCGACCTGCAGGAGGGCGTGGTGGGCCAGCCGCTGCCGGCGGATGCGGCCATCACACGGGGCGACCTGCTGTTCTGGAAGGGTCACGTGGCAATGGCGGTGGATGGCGAAGTGCTGATCCATGCCAATGCCCACCACATGGCGACGAGCTATGAGCCCATCGCCGACGCCATCGCGCGGATCGAATCGCAGGGCGGCGGCCCGGTGACCAGCCGGCGGCGGCTGTCCTAGGCTTCGGACCCTTTGGTCAGCCTGCCTTTCGCCGTTTCGCGAGCTCACGATAAAGCGCGGCGGGGCTGACGCCGATGGCTTCGGCGACCTCGGTCCATGGCTGGTCGTCCGGCGCACCGTTCAGCGCCAGCCACGCGTCGAGCCGGTCGGGCAGCCGCTTCATGCGCAGGATCTCGACCCGCGCGCGCTGGGCCTGCACCTCTTTCGCCGCGCCCGCGAACAGGTCCAGCAACGTCGCGGGAGTGCCCGACAGCCCGTCGAGAAATGCACTGCGGGCCACCCGGCGCAGCGCGGTGTCGGTGCGGGCGATGGCGTCGCAGTGATACCGCGCGGCGAAAAGCGACGCCTCGGCCAGCAGGGTTCCGGGCCGCGCCACGTGCAGGGTCAGCGTCTCGCCCTCCGACAACGTGCGCACCAGCGCGATGGACCCCGACTCCAGGAAAATGGCGTCCCGGATCGGATCGTCGCGGTGAAACACCGCCTGTCCCGTCCTGACCCGCGTAAGCGGCGCATGGGCGAAAAGCACGGCAAGCTTGGACATGATCCGGATCATACGCCGATCCGGGGACCCGCGATAGTCTGACGGCACCATCGAGACAGGAGATCCGCATGTTCCGCCTTGCCGCCGCGACGATATTTGCCCTGGCCGCGCCCTTCGCGACCCAGGCGCAGCACGCCGACCATTCCGCCGGGATGACCCATGGCGCCGCCTCCGCGACCCTGGCCGAGCCGGGGCAGGGCGCCTTCGCCGCGTTGTCCGAGGTCGTCCAGCTGCTCGAGTCGGACCCGCACACCGATTGGTCGCGCGTCGATCTGGATGGTCTGCGCGCGCACCTGGTCGACATGGACCTGCTGGCGACCCGGGCGCAGGTCGAAACCGACGCGATCGACGGCGGCCTCACGGCGCGCGCGACCGGCGATGCGCGCGTCCTGGCCGCGCTGCGCCGCATGGTCCCGGCCCACGCCAAGCAACTGGCCGCTGATCCGTCCTGGACCGTCTCGGCCGAGGCGCGGGACGACCATGTCGTCCTGACCGTCACGGGTGACGATGCCGCCACCACGGCGCGAATCCGGGGGCTGGGGTTCTTCGGCCTCATGGCCAGCCAGGATCATCACCGAGCGCATCACCTGGCCATTGCACGCGGCGAGATGCCCCACTGACGGCGAGCCCTGTTGTCGATGGGGGGCGGGGTCGCTAGCCTCTCGCCCGATGAAAATCGTTCTTTCGGCACTCCTGTCGCTGGCGCTTCTGTTCGCTGCCAGTCTCGACGCGGCGCATGCCGCGCCGCGCGGCGGCGATCTCGCCACGACCCAGATGCCGCACCACGGGGACGGCGCTGACGAGATGGAGTGCTGCGACGCGGTGTCCGGCCGGACCGCGTCCTGCCTCGGCGACCTTTTCGCGGTCGGCGCGTGGACGGCCCGGCCCGCCACGCTGCCGGTCCCGGTTCATTTCGCGGTGTCCGGTGGACGGTTCGCGGACGAGTTCCTGTGCGAGCCGCCGATGGGCCCGCCGAAGGTCTGACGACTGGATCCCCTTCAACCTTCGCGCTCCGGCGCATCCAGACTTCTTCGAACAGGACCTATTCCCATGACCAACCGTCGTGCTTTTCTCACCGGCCTTGGCGCCACCGCGCTGATCGCCGCCCCCCCTGCCGCACGCGCCGACGCGCCCACCGCGCTGCATGTGCTGTCCTCGCCCAATTGCGGCTGCTGCCACGCCTGGGCCGACCTGGCCCGTGCCCGCGGATACGCCGTCACGGTCGAGGATCTGACCGACCCCGGCGCCCAGAAGGCCGCGCGGGGCGTGCCGGCCAACCTCGTTTCGTGCCACACCGTCGATGCGGACGGCTACGTCTTCGAGGGCCACGTGCCCTTCGAGGCGATGGAAGCCGTGCTGCGCGAGCGCCCCGACATCACCGGCCTCGCGGTGCCGGGCATGCCCATGGGCTCGCCCGGAATGGGCGACGACCCGAATGCGCGCTACGACGTGATCGCCTTCGGCGGGTCGGCGGGCGCGGGCCGCGTCTTCTACCGCGCGGGCACGCAGGGTCCCTTCGACGTCTGATCGGTGCGACGCCCGCTCTATGCGCTGGCCGGCCTCGCCCTTCTGGCGGGGCCGGCCGCCTTCCTGGTCATCGGCCTGGATCGTGGTGGGGACACGCCCTTGCTGCGCCCGGACGACCCGGACGAGATCGCGCTGGGGCGTCGCGTCTACGACGCCGAATGCGCGTCCTGCCACGGCGCGGACCTGCAAGGGCAGCCCGACTGGCAGAGCCCGGGCGCGGACGGCCTGATGCCGGCGCCGCCGCATGACGCGACGGGGCACACCTGGCACCACCCCGACGCCATGCTGTTCGCCCTGACCCGCGACGGGCTGGGCGCAGTGCTGCGGGATTCCGACTACGAGTCCGGCATGCCCGCCTTCGCAGGACAGCTGAGCGACGACGAAATCCGCGCCGCGCTGTCCTTCATCAAGTCCACCTGGCCGGACGAGATCCGCGCCGCCCATGACGAGATCAACGACCGCGCCGCACCGCAGTGATGCGGCGTCTGCCAGGAGACAGGACATGCGAAAGACCCCGAGGACCCTCGTGACGACCGCCGCGCCGGCGGCTGTCGGAGGCGGCGCGTCGGCCCGCTCGAAGGCCAGCCCGGCGCATCGGGCGCGCTTCGGCGGTCCATCGCGCGGGAAGGGGGCGCAGTGGTGCTGATCCTGGCGATCACCACCGTCGCGACGCCGCCCGTGACCCTCTGAAAGGAGCGATGATGCTGCCGTTTCTTGCCGGGATCGCCTTCGCACTGTTGGCCATCGTCTTGCTGCGGCTCAGCGGAATGTCCCGTGACCGCGCCACCGGGCCTGTGATGCTGGTGGCGATCGCGCTGTTCTACCCCGTTTTCGCGGTCGACCATGGCGGTCTTCCCGCTTTCGCCGTGCAGGTCATGATCGCGGCGCTGTTCACTGCGGTTGCGATCCTCGGCTACCGGACGCGGCTGGCCTGGGTCGGCGTCGGGATGATCGCGCACGGGCTGTTCGACGCGGTCGCGCACACCGCCCTGAACAGCCCTGCGCCGGGCTGGTGGGGCCCCTTCTGCATCGGAATCGACGTGGTGCTGGGGCTGTGGCTGCTGACCCTGCGGCCGGAACCCGTGCGATGGGAGGCACGCTGACCGGGCAGCAACACCCCGGCAAATGACATGGCGCAAGGCTTTCTCGCCCTGCTGTCCTGCGCGTGGCTGGCCGTGGGCCTGTTCGTCGGCGGCTAGTGTCGAAAGGGCCGGTGGCGCCCCCGCTCATAGACGGGGGCGCACGGCGGGATATCGGATCAGACCGGCTGAACCGTCGGGCGGAACAGGATCTCGTTCACGTCCACGTTCTCGGGCTGGGACACGGCGAAGGCTACCATGTCGGCCATGGTCGAAGACGGCACCGCGATGTCCTTTACGAAGCCGCGGATCTGGTCGCCGAGCTCGGGCTCGGAGATGTGCTGCGTCAGTTTGGTATCCACCGCGCCGGGCGAGATGACGGTGACGCGCACGTTGTAGTCCTTCACTTCCTGCCGCAGGCCCTCGGAAATGGCGCGCACCGCGAACTTGGTCCCGCAATAGACCGCGCCGGTGGCGACTGCCTTGTGGCCGTAGACCGAGCTTACGTTGATGATCTGGCCGGACTTCTGTTCCTTGAAGATCGGCAGCACGGCGCCGATGCCGTAGGGCGTGCCCTTCACGTTGACGTCGACCATCTGGTCCCATTCGTCCACGCGCAGGCTCTCCATGGGCGACAGCGGCATCAGGCCCGCGTTGTTGAACATCACGTCCACGCGGCCGAACGTGTCCTTGGCCTTGGCGACCAGCGCCTCGACCTCCTCGCGCTTGGTGACGTCGGTGGCCAGTGCGACGGCTTCACCGCCCGCGGCCTCGATTTCCTGCCCGATGGTGTCCAGGCGGTCCTGGCGGCGCGCACCCAGCGCGACCTTGGCGCCCTTGGCGGCCAGGTCACGCGCGGTGGCCTCGCCCATGCCGCTGGACGCGCCGGTGATGACGATGACTTTTCCGGTGATGTTGTCGGTCATTGTATCTTCCTTTCTTCGGACTTGATCGGGACGGCCGCCGGGCCGCCCGGGAGGTCAGTCGGCCCGCGCGATGCGGACGGGATAGGCCCCGTCGCGGATCAGCGGGTCGATGGGATCGTCGAAGGCGCCCAGGCGGACCAGCCCGCGCGACGCTTCGAACGGCTTGTAGAAGATGGCGAGATTGCCCCCGGGCGCGTAGATCGTGATATCGCCCGTTCGCGGCGTGTAGCTGGGCGGTGCCGCGCTGGAATCCACGGCGCGGGGCAGGTCGGCCACCTTCTCGATGCCGGGGTAGTCCGAACGCGTCAGCTCGGGCGGAAGCATCGCCGCGAAATCGCGGGCCGCGGGGCTGTCGTCCAGCGTGGCGGCCAGCGTCGTCTCGCCGACGGTGACGGTGATCCTTGTCATTCCGGGCTCCTCCTGTGCTGTGGCGTAGGCTCCGAATGTCAGCGCAGCGAAAAGCGCTGCCGCATGGTATGATTGTCGCATGGCGCCCTCCGCCGCGTTTCGATGAACGGGATCTAGAGGCGCCGGCCGCCCGGGATAAACCGCGGTGAATTGCATCCACTCATGACAAGGTTTCATAAGTCCCGCTGAAGATTGCGGCTGCGCCCGCCTCCGCGTTCATGAGGCGCGCTCAGGACCGCATCCCGCCCGGCGCCGATGATCGGGTGCGATCCGGCACCATTTCCGACGGGCAGACGTTCCAGAACCTGGACACCGCCACCCGAAACAGGAGACGACCGGCATGAAACGACTTCTTGCACCCACCCTCGCCCTGGCGCTCGCCGCGCCCGCCGCGTTCGCACAATCCATGGAGATCACCCGCGCCGAGGATCGCGCCGGCCCGATCGGCAGCGCGGACGTGTTCACCGGCACCGTCTACGTGGCGCCGGTCTTCGATCCCGACATGGCGTCGGTCAGCGCGGGCGAGGTGACGTTCATGCCCGGCGCGCGCTCGGCTTGGCACACGCATCCCGGCGGCCGGAAGCTGGTCATCACCCACGGCACCGGCTGGACGCAGGAGCGTGGGGGCGAACGGATCACCATGCAGGCCGGTGACGTCATCTGGTGCCCGTCGGATGTCGAGCATTGGCACGGGGCCACCGCAAGCACGTCGGTGACGCACAACGCCATTCAGGAGGTCGTCGACGGGTCGGCAGTGGTCTGGGGCGAGCACGTCACCGACGCCGGATACGGGCAGCGAGAATCTCTGAATAATCGGCGGACGTCATGAGCGCGGCGCATGTGTCACGGGGCAGTGCAACCGACCCGCAGACCCGAGCGGCGCTCATGCTCCGCGAGAACATCACAGACCTGATCGCCCTGGCGGCCGTCTCGTAAGAGCGCAGCTTCACCCGCGCCGCCGCGCGGCTGAACGTGTCGCAGTCGGCGCTGAGCCACACGATCAAGTCGCTCGAGGCGCGGTTGGGCCTGCGGCTGCTGAGGCGCACCACCCGCTCGGTCGCGCCGACGCTCGAGGGCGAGGACCTGCGCGCCACGCTCAACCCCTGTTTCGAGAAGATCGAGGCGCGGCTGCTGGCGCTGAACGACGCGCGCGACCAGCCCACCGGCACGGTCCGCATCGCCGCGACCGACTACGCCATCGACACGCTTTTGTGGCCCAAGGTGGCCCCGATTCTGCGCGACCATCCGGCCGTGCGGATCGAGCTGGTGAACGATTACGGCTACACCGATCTTGCCGCGTCGCAACGCGATGCCGGCGTGCGCTACGGTGACCAGGTGAGCGACGGCATGATCGCCGTCCGAATTGGCCCGGACGAACGGATGATCTGCGTGGGCGCGCCGGGGTTCTACGAAACCCACGGCCGCCCCGAAACACCGCACGACCTGCCGGAACTGCCCTGCGTGAACCTGCGCCTGTCGAACCACGGCGGGCTTTACGCGTGGGAGTTCGAGGCCCCCGACGGCAGCGACCTGACTGTCAAGGTCGGCGGGCAGGCCTGTTTCAATGCCATCGGCCCGGTGATGCAGGCCGCCATCGACGGGATCGGCCTTGCGCTGGTGCCCGAACGGCTGGCGGCGCGGGCGCTGGCCGATGGTGAGCTTGAAACCTGTCTCGAGGATTGGTGCCCGTCCTTCCCGGGCTTCCACATCTTCTATCCCAGCCGCCTGCGCGCCTCGTCCGCGTTCCAGGTCGTGCTCGACGCCCTGCGCGAGCGGGGATGAGCGATTGATGAAGGCCGCTCATGAGCGGCTTGCCGACCCGGCCCATTAAGGTTCGGCGGTCCGGCCCCAAGTCGGTCGGTAACAGCAACCTCACCGACAGGAGACGCCCCATGACGACGCGCCTTGCCCTACCTGCCCTCGCCCTTGGACCCGCCGCCACGGCGGCCCCGGCCCAGGACCTCGGAACCACGTTGCCCGACGCCGTGGGCCAGGTCGCGCCGAAGCTCGAAGCCTATGCCCAGAACGACCTTTTCGGCAGCGTCTGGACCGATGAACAGCTGTCCATGCGCGATCGGGCGCTGGTGACCGTCGCGGCGAAGATCAAGCGGCACGAGACCGACGGCCTGTCCGAGCATATCGCGCTGGCCCTCGACGCCGGCGTGACGCCCGCCGGGATTTCCGAGACGATCACGCATCTCGCCTTCTACACGGGCTGGGGCAACGCCGTCGCCGCCGCCGAAGCCGCGGCCCCGGTCTACGACGAGCGCGGCGTGACCGTGGATGACCTGCCCGCCCTCGCCCCCGAGCTTCTGCCGCTGGACCAGGAGGCCGAGGAGGCCCGCCAGGAAACGGTGCAGTCGACCTATGACGATGTGAGCCAGGGCGTCGTCGACAACACCGAGCAGCTCCTTTCCTCGACCTCTGGCTGCGCCCGGCGCTGGAACCGCGCGACCGCAGTCTCGTGACCGTCGCCGCGCTGATCGCGGCCGGCCAGCCGGAACAGATGACCTTCCACCTCAACCGCGCCATGGATTACGGCCTCACGCAGGACGAGGCCGGCGCGATGCTGTCGCACCTTGCCTTCTACGCCGGCTGGCCGCGCGTCTTCTCGGCCATGCCCGTGGCCGCGGATGTCTTCGAAAGCCGTTCGGAGTGAGCCATGCGCCGGCGGGGCCCGTCCCCGCCGGTGCCCGCCGACAGGAGGCCGAAATGAAAATCGGGATACTCGGATCGGGCCTGATGGGGGCCAAGCTCGGCGCGCTTTGGGCCGCCTGCGGCCACGACGTGACCTTCGCCTACTCCCGCGACCGCGCCAAGCTCGACCGGCTGGCGCAGCGGTCCGGCGGCACGGCGGGCTTGGTCGCCGAGGCCGTCGCTGGGGCGGACGCCGTGTTGCTGGCCGTGCACTGGTCGCGGATCGGCGACGTGCTGGATCAGGCGGGCGACCTGGCCGGAAAGGTCGTGCTGAACTGCTGCGCCCCGCTGAACGACGGCAACGACGCGCTGTTCCTCGGTCCCGAGACCTCGGGCGCCGAGGAGCTATCGCGGATGCGGCCCGATGCGCGGTGGGTGTCGTGCTTCAATACCAGCCCGTCCGAATCCTTCGACCCGGTCTTCGCCCGCAAGGACACCGTGCCGCGCCCGCACCTGATGCTCTACGACGATGACGACGGAGCCAAGGAAACGGCCCGCGCGTTGATCCGGGATATCGGGCTCGACCCGCTCGAGGCCGGCGGGCTGACGACCGGCCGCTTTGCCGAACCCTTCGCCATGGTCACGGCCGTACTGGCCTACGGCCAGCCCGGTGGGCCGGCACTGACCTACCGTTTCGACAAGCTGCGCTGAGCGCAGGAAAGGAGATTACCATGAAGATCACACGCGCGGGGCAAAACGCCTCGACCCGGGGCCCCGAGGACTATTTCACCGGCAGCGCCCGCATCGACCCCATGTTCCAGGCCGAGGAGCCGGGCCGCGTCGCCGGCGCCCACGTCACGTTCGAGCCGGGCGCGCGCACCGCGTGGCACACCCATCCGGCCGGCCAGACCCTGATCGTCACCTTCGGCCGCGGCCGCGTCGCGCGCGAGGGCGGCGAGATCGAGGAGATCAGCGAAGGGGACATCGTCTGGTTTCCCGCCGGCGAGAAGCACTGGCACGGCGCGGCGCCGGACACCGCGATGAGCCACATCGCGATCCAGGAAAGCATCGACGGATCGCCGGTGACCTGGCTCGAGAAGGTGTCGGACGAGGATTACGAGGGCTGAGGGTCCGCGCCCGGTCGGGGCGGCGTCAGTCGTCCACCGGGCGGATCAGCTTGCGTTCCAGCACGCGCAGCACGGTCTTCAGGTCGTGCCCGCGCTTCAGGATCTGGTTGTCCATGCCGATCACCGCGTATTGCCCCTGCCTGTTGCGCAGGCGGGGGCGTTTCTCGATCCGGTAGATCGGGTGTTCAGCGGTGCGGCGAAAGACCGAGAACACGGCCACGTCGCGCAGGAAGGACATGCCGTAGTCGCGCCATTCGCCCGCGGCCACCATGCGGCCGTAGAGCGTCAGGATCGCGCCGAGCTCGGACCGGTCGAAGGCCACGCGGTCGTTGGGATCGGGGCGTCCGGGAAACGGAGTGGGCTGGATCACGTTCATGCCCCCAAGGTGGGGGGACGTCGGCGGTTTGGCAAGCGTCATCGATTCGCCGCAAAATGACCCTTTTGTCGCGCCAACTCGGTCCCGCGATCGCCACGTCGCCGCGGCACAAGGAGACATAGCGAAGAACGCTACTCCCGGTGTCGCGCCACCATGGCCCCCACCAGTGCGCGGCACCGGGCATCGCTTTTCCCCACACGGATCATCCGAAACTGCCTTGGCAGTACCACCCGGCCGAGATCTCGGCGCCGTGGGCGAAGAACAGCCACAGGCAGTCGCCGGATGTGCAACGCACCTGCCAATAGTCGCGGACGCCGCTGCGCCAGTTGGGATCGTCCAGCCACCATTCCGGCGCGATGCGCTCGGGGCCGGTCAGTGCCGCGACCTCCATGTGCCGGCCGCGCCAGCGAAAGTGCTCGGCCAGCCGCGGCGCGGCGGGGGCGTTCACCGGCTCGGGCGGCCACAGGAAGGGCGGGCGCGGCGTGGGCGCGGCGGGCCAGGGAGGCGCCGGTTCGGACCACGCGGCGGCCAGCACCCGCGCGCCCTTTTCGGGGATGTGGCTGTCGGCGGGGTGGTGGCGGGTGATCCGGTCCAGCCCGATGCGCGCGCCGATGCGGCCCACCAGGTCGTCCAGCGGGGCGGGATCCGCCTGCCGCGCGCGGGCGTCGTCGGCCGCGTCGGAATGGCCGCGATGCTGGCGCGGCGACACCGGCTCGGTCACGTGGGCCAGCAGCCGCACCATGTCGATGCCGAAGCCCGCGTCGATCTCGGCCGCCTTCATGGCCAGCAGCGGGCGCATCCGGTCGGGCTCGGCCGTGGGGCGCGCCAGCCCCAGCTCGGCAAAGCCCATGGTGCCGTCGCTGCGGTGGCATTCCAGCCGCAATCGCCGCGCGCCGCGCCCCTTCGCGCGCAGCTTGTCCGACAGCGGCACCAGCAACCGGTCGATGGCGGCCAGCACGTCCGCCTCCAACCCGATGGGCTCGGGCAGGGTCAGCCGCACGGCGAACTGCGTGTCGGGGGCGGCGGGCGACACCGGCTCGGGCTCGGCGCCCATGGCCTGGTCCAGCCGTTGCACCAGGTGCCGGCCGAACCGCCGCGCCAGCCCGGCGCGCGGCTGTCCCGCCAGGTCGCCGATGCGGCGCAAGCCCAGCCGCCCCAGCTCGGCCACCAGGTCGCCGGGCAGGCGCAGCGCGGCCACCGGCAGCGGCGCGATGGCGCCGTAGGTGCCGCCGGGCGGCGCGATGCGGGCGGCGCGCGCCTTGGCCGTGGGGATGGCGGGGGCCGGGCCGCCCCGTTCCCAGTTGCGCCGCTTGGCCGCGCGCGACCGGGTGGCATAGGCCTCCTGGTCGATGGCGTCGCCCGACCGGTCCGGCCCCGCCGCGCGGCCCGCATACCGCGCCAGCGCCCAGGCCGCGCCCACCGTGTCGGCCACGCCCGCGGCCACCGAAAGCCCCAAGTCGGCACAGTCGCGTTCCACCTGGTCCAGCAGCGCGTCCTCGCCCCCGAACAGGTGCGCGCAGCCCGTCAGGTCGATGACCAGCGACGCGGGCGGTTCCTCGGCCACCCAGGGCGAGAACTTCCCGGCCCAGCGGCGCAGCACCGACAGGAACGCCGCCTCGGCCCGCGGATTCTGCCAGCGGGTCAGCAGCGCGGGGCACATGGCATTGGCATCGGCCAGCGGCTGGTCGCGGCGCAGCCCCGCGCGCGACGCGGCCACGTTCAGCGACGACAGCACCTGCGCGTTGCCGAGATCGGCGACCACCGCGAAGGGCGCGTCCTCGGGGGGGCGTTCGAGACGCAGGATCCGCTCGGCCCCCAGGCGCGGGAACCACAGCGACAGGATACGGCGATGGGGCATGGCACCTGTGGCAGCATATGTTTCCGTTATGTTCCCGTTCTAGGGCCGCCCGTGGCCCGAGTCGAGTCGCCGGACTGCCGCGCCGTGCTATCCTGCGGGTCCAGATCACACCAAAGGGAAGGAGCCCCGGCATGGCCAAGACCACCCTCTACGGATTCGACGGATCGACCTACGTGCGCACCATCAAGATCCTCCTCGACCGCAAGAACGAGGATTTCGACCAGGTGCAGGTGAACGTCCTGGAAGGCGAACCGAAACAGCCCGAGCACCTGGAGCGTCACCCCCTGGGCAAGGTGCCGGTGCTGGACACCGACGGCCACCGCATCCGCGAGACGACCGCCATCGCCATGTACCTGGAGGAAACCCGCGAAGGCCCCTCGGCCCTGCCCGAAAGCGCCTGGGACCGCGCCCGCATGTACGAGATCATGTCGATCGTGAATTCCTACGGCTACGACGCGCTGGTGGGCACGGCCTTCTATCACATCATGCCCGAGTTCATCGGCAACCCCAGCGAGGCGCAGCACCACGAGACGGTGGAGCGCGCCAAGACCATCCTGAAGCTGATCGACGACATCCGCGGGGGCGACGCGTGGCTGGCCGGCAGCAGCATTTCGCTGGCCGATTACTGGCTGGGCCCGGTGATGTTCTACGCGGGCCTGACCCCCCACAAGGACGAGCTTCTGGGTGTCGGCGGGATGCAGGGCTGGTGGGACCGGTTGAGCGACGATCAGGCCTTCGCCAAGACCGAACCGAACCTCGGCTGAGCTCACGAACAAGGGTCAGGGGGCGGCGCCAGGCCGCCGCCCCGTTGACGCATATCAAGGCGCGGTCCGCGCGTCGGTCCTAGGCTTGGTGCATCGGATACCGACCGAGGAGATGCGCCATGCTGACCGTCAAGAAGACCGCCCCGAACCGGATCGAGATCGACCTGTCCGGCGAAATCGGCTCCGAGACCATGCGCGAGGGGCTGGATAAGCTGATCGCGCTGTCGCAGGACATGAACCGGGCGCAGCTGCTCTATCGCATCAACGCCTTCGCGCTGCCCACGCTGGGCGCCATGGCGGTGGAATTCGCCCGGCTGCCGCAGCTGTTCGGGCTGCTGGGCCGGTTCGACCGCTGCGCCGTGTTGAGCGATGCCGCCTGGCTGCGCACCGCGGCCGAGGTCGAGGGGGCGCTGTTCCCGGGGCTCGATATCAAGAGCTTTCGCGCCGATGACGACGCGGCCGCCGCGGCCTGGCTCGACGAGACGGCGAACTGACCGGCCGCTCAGCCGCAGGTGATGGCAAGGACCGTGCCCTGCCCGTTGGTGACGATGTTGATCCGCTCGGGCAGCATGTCCATCGTGACCGGGTCGCCCTGCGCATAGACGCGGGTGATCGACTGCCCGGCGGCCTGCTGCGCCGGGCCCACCGGGCCGCCCACGAAGCCTTGCAGCCCGTCCGCCCCGCAAACCGACGGGTCCACCGCCGATGCGCCGGGCGCGGGGGCCGACGGCGCGCTGGCCTGGCAGGCCGCGAGGATCGGAAGGGCGAGAGCGAGGGCTGGGGCGCGCATGGCGTGTCCTTTTCGGTGATGTGTCGCCCGGACCCTAGCGCGCGGCGAGCGTCACCGTAAACGGTCCCGCCGACAGCCGGATGTCCTGCGCGCCGGAGGCGCCGGGCGCGTAGCGGGCGGACATGCGGATCTGCCGGAAGCGGAAGGGCGACACGTGGCCCGGCCCCTGCACCACGTCGTAGGCATAGTCGCACCGGGCCAGACCGCCATCCTGCGACTGGGACACCAGCCCCACCCGGACCGTGCGCCGTCCGTCGTAGATGCGGAAGGGGCGCAGGCAGCCATCGGCCAGCGCCACGCGGGCGAAGCCCTGAACGGGATCCAGCACGCCGGCGGGAATCTGGCCGGGGTCCGAGGCGGCCGTCGCCTCGCCCGGGGGGTCGATCCGCACCGCCGCCACACGGTTGCCGGCGAAGTCGATATCGATGGCGCGACGCTCGCCCCCGCCTTCGCCCAGGCTGCGATAGGCCCCGGCCCGCGTGGTGGCCGTGAACCGGCCGTCGCCCACGCCCAGCGGGGTGTTGTCCAGCACGCTGTCCAGCCGTCCGTTGCCGCCAGACAGGGCCACCGTGACCCGGCCCATGATCGCGCCGGCCAGCCGCACGTCGAAGCTGCGGTTCTCGGCCGCTAGAGAGGTCGGCAGCCAGGCGGCGACGAGAAGGGCAAGCAGTGATTTCATGGCAATCCAAGTAGGCTTTCGGACGGTCCGCAACAGGGAAGGTGATTGCAATTTCCGGACGTCTCGGCGCAGGTTGCGCAGCAGCATCGTAAGGGAGACCGCCGTCATGAAAACCCGCGCCGCCGTCGCAATGGGCCCCGGAAAGCCACTGGAGATCATGGAGGTCAACCTGGAAGGCCCCCGGGCGGGCGAAGTTCTGGTCGAGATCAAGGCGACCGGCCTGTGCCACACCGATGAATTCACCCGCTCGGGCGACGACCCCGAGGGCCTGTTCCCGGCGATCCTGGGCCACGAGGGCGCGGGCGTCGTCGTCGAGGTGGGCGAGGGCGTCACCTCGTTGGAAGTGGGCGACCATGTCATCCCTCTCTACACCGCCGAGTGCCGCGAGTGCGAATACTGCCTGAACCCCAAGACGAACCTGTGCCAGAAGGTGCGGTCGACCCAGGGGCAGGGCGTGATGCCCGACGGCACCTCGCGGTTCTCGCTGCCCGACGGCACGATGATCCACCACTACATGGGCTGCTCGACCTTCGCCAATCACACGGTCCTGCCCGAGATCTCGCTGGCAAAGGTCCGCAAGGACGCGCCGTTCGACAAGATCTGCTATATCGGCTGCGGCGTGACCACCGGCGTCGGCGCGGTGATCAACACCGCCAAGGTCGAGCCGGGCAGCAACTGCGTGGTCTTCGGCCTGGGCGGCATCGGCCTGAACGTGATCCAGGGCCTGCGGATGGTGGGCGCCGACATGATCGTGGGCGTGGACCTGAACAACGACAAGAAGGCCTTCGCCGAGCAGTTCGGCATGACCCATTTCGTGAACCCCTCCGAGGTCGAGGGCGACCTGGTGGCGCACCTGGTCGAGCTGACCGGCGGCGGGGCCGATTACAGCTTCGAATGCATCGGCAACGTGAACGTCATGCGGCAGGCGCTGGAATGCGCCCACAAGGGTTGGGGCGAGTCGATCATCATCGGCGTCGCCGGTGCAGGGCAGGAGATCTCGACCCGGCCGTTCCAGCTGGTCACCGGCCGCAGCTGGCGCGGATCGGCCTTCGGCGGCGCGCGGGGCCGGACCGACGTGCCCAAGATCGTCGACTGGTACATGCAGGGCAAGATCGACATCGACCCGATGATCACCCACAAGCTGAGCCTGGACGAGATCAACAAGGGCTTCGAGCTGATGCACGAGGGCAAGTCGATCCGCGCCGTCGTCGAGTTCTGAGGGGTTGGGGGCGCTGCCCCCGTCCGCTGCGCGGACTCCCCCGGAGGTATTTGTGGAAAGATGAAGCTGGAGCTGGAGCGGTACGAGGATCGGCATGCCGATGCGCTCTGGGCCATGCTCGAGCCGATGCTGCGGGCGGGCGAGACCTATTGCCTGCCCGTCGACCTGGACCGTGCCGGGGCGCTGGCCTACTGGTGCGGACCGACCCACGAGACCTGGATCGCGGGCGATGACCTGGGCACCTACTACCTGCGCCCCAACCAGCAGGGCAACGGCGACCATGTCTGCAACGCGGGCTTCGTCACCGCGCCCGGGGCCGCCGGTCGCGGGGTGGCGCGCACCATGCTGGAGCACGCGCTGAAGCGGGCGCGCGACCGCGGCTTCGCGGCGATGCAGTTCAACTTTGTGGTCGCCTCGAACGCGCGCGCGTTGCAGATCTGGGACGATTACGGGTTTGACATCGTGGGCCGCGTGCCGCAGGCGTTCCGCCACCCCCGGCTCGGCCCCACCGACGCGCTGATCCTGCACCGCACTCTCTGAGAGGTTCCATGCCCACCGATCGCGACCGCCCGCTCTACGCCGTGCTGATCGACGCCGACAACATCCCCGCCAAGTTCGCCGAGCCGATCCTGCGCGAGGTGACCAGCTTCGGCGAGCCGGCGCTGCGCCGGGTCTACGGCGACTGGTCGTCGGGGCGTCTGTCGAACTGGTCGAAGACCGTGCGCGACATCGGCCTGGTGGCGCACCAGGAAACCGCCAACACCGTCGGCAAGAACGCCAGCGATATCGGGCTGGTGATCGATGCCATGGATATCCTGCATACCGGGCGGTTCGACGGCTTCGTGCTGGTCAGCTCGGATTCGGACTTCACTGCGCTGGCCAACCGCATCCGCGAGCAGGGGCTGGACGTGATCGGCATCGGCGAGAAGAAGGCGCCCGAGGCCCTGCGCAACGTGTGCAACCGGTTCATCCTGATCGAGAACATCGTGGACGAGCCGATCCAGCCCAAGTCCGAGGACAGCGGCCGTGCGCCCGCGGGCAAGGTCGCGCCCATCGAGGCGGTCCCGCTGATCCTGCGCGCCATGGACAAGATCCAGCAGGACGACGAGTGGTACGCGCTGGGCCAGCTGGGCCAGTACATCACCGCCGAGAACCCCGATTTCGACACCCGCACCTACGGGATGCGCAAGCTCAGCGACCTTGTGCAGGAACTGAAGCGGTTCGAGACCAAGAAGATCGGCAACCAGCTGCACGTGCGCCGGGTCGACTGACGCGGGCGCCGGCCGGTCGCGGCGGAGCGCCCGTCAGGCGCCGTACCGCGCCATGAACATCTCGACCGCGCTGTCGACGACCCGCGTGCGCTCGGCCTCGGTGAAGTCCGCCTGCAACCCGAAGACCAGCCGCGGGAACAGCTGCGCCTTGCACAGCTCGGCGAACTGGTGCGCGGCCAGGATCTTGTCCTCGACCACCAGCTCGCCGCGGGCGATGGCCCGGTCGAAGTAGCAATCCAGCGTGCGTTCGATCAGGCCGGGGCCCGAATCCCAGAAGCGCTGGCCGAGTTCGGGGAAACGGTCGGTCTCGGCCACGCAGATGCGGAAGACGCGCTGGCCGAACGGCGACAGCAGGAAGCCCAGCATGTGATTGCCCGCCACGCGCAGCACCTCGGCCGGCGGCGCGTCCATGTTCAGGCTGTCGATGGCGGCGGTGGCCTGCTTGCCGCATTCGCAGGTGGCGACTTCCATGAAGAGAAGCCGCTTGTCGGGGAAATAGCTGTAGAGCGTCGCCTTGCTGACGCCGGCGCTGCGGGCGATGGTATCGACGCTCGCCCCTTCGAACCCGTCGGCCATGAAGACCTCGCGCGCGCCCGACAGCACCTGCTGGTACTTCCGGCCCTTCTTGATCGTTTCAGGCTTGTTCACGCGCCCACCTTCTGCAGGGTCGCCGCGCGGCATCGGCGGCGTCTTCGTCCATGCCTCAGAAATAGGCATCCCCCGCTGCGAAGGGAAGGGGCGGGACCACGCGGGGACTTGTCCCGCGGCGCGCTGCGGGCACAGACTGGGACGGACATGTTTTCCCACCGGCGGAGCCCCAGATGATACCCGGACTGCCCTATCGCCGTCATTTCAAGGACCTGAGCGACCAGGAGATCGTCGCGCTGGCGATCTCGTCGGAAGAGGACGACGCCCGAATCTACCGCAGCTATGCCGCGCGGCTGCGGGACGAGTTTCCCGCCACGGCCAAGGTCTTCGACGGCATGGCCGAGGAGGAGGACGGCCACCGCCGCCAGCTGATCGCGCTGCACGAGGCGCGGTTCGGCGACGTCATCCCGCTTTTGCGGCGCGAGCACGTGGCGGGCTTCTACGCGCGGCGGCCGGTCTGGCTGGTCGAGAACCTCGGGCTGGAGCGGATCCGGGACGAGGCCGCGATGATGGAGCGGGACGCCGAGGCCTTCTATACCCGCGCGGCATCGTCGGCGCGGGACGCGCGCACGCGGGCCCTGCTGGGCGACCTGGCCGCCGCCGAGGCGGGACACGGGAAGCTGGCCGAGACGCTCACGGCCGAGCACCTGGGCGACGCGGACCGCGACAGCGAGGACCGGTCGGCCCATCGCCAGTTCGTGCTCACGTGGGTGCAGCCGGGCCTGGCGGGGCTCATGGACGGGTCCGTGAGCACGCTGGCACCGATCTTCGCCGCGGCCTTCGCCACCGGCGATACGTGGCAGACCTTCCTTGTGGGGCTGGCCGCATCGGTGGGGGCGGGTATCTCCATGGGGTTCACCGAGGCGGCGAGCGACGATGGCGCCATCTCGGGGCGCGGGTCGCCGATGAAGCGCGGCATCGCGTCGGGCGTGATGACCACGGTGGGCGGGCTGGGCCACGCGCTGCCCTACCTGATCCCCGATTTCTGGACCGCCACGATCATCGCCATCATCGTGGTCTTCGTCGAACTCTGGGCCATCGCGTGGATCCAGAACCGCTACTTGGAGACACCGTTCATCCGGGCGGCGTTGCAGGTCGTGGCGGGCGGCGGGCTGGTTCTTGCGGCGGGGATCCTGATCGGGTCGGGCTGAGCGCCGGTCACGCGACATCCCCGGCCCGGCGGTCTTGCCGTGAGTATTTCTGGACCAGTGATGAGGCAGGCGCGCCGGTTTCGGCGGATCAAGCGAGGTTCATCACCCGTTCGTGGAAGCCCCAGTTGGCGGCGCGGGCGTGGTCCAGCGTCTCGCCATGGCGGCGGGCCCGGTGGAGGTGGTCCGGCCAGTCCCCGGGCGCGGCGGTGGCGGGCGCGTCGAGGAAGCCGTCGAACTTGTCCGAGAAGGGCAGGCACAGCACCTTCCGGCCAAGGCACATGGCCCAGAACGTGCCGTGGTAGGAATTGGTGACGACCGTTTCGCCCATGGCCAGGAACTCGATCGCCTGGGCCAGCGTGACGCCCTGGTTCGACCGGGCGGGCACGTGGGCGGGCCGCGCCAGGGCGTCGCTTTTGCCGGCGTGCCAGAACAGCACCACGGGCACGCGCGCCGGGGACGGCGTGTCGAGCCGCGGTGACATGGCCGAGACGCAGGGCACGAAATCGCATCCGGGCGTGTCCTTCACGCGGCTGCCGACCAGCGCCGCGCTGCCGCGCATCAGGTCGAAGTCGAAGCTGCGGGCCTGCCGCGCGGTGATGCCGACGCCCCAGACCACCCGGTGGCGCGCCGCGGGGCTGTCAAGGATCACGCCCTGCGCGGCCTGGCGGAAGGTCTGCCCACCGCCGAAGATCGCCAGCCGCGCGGGCGGCATCGGCTGGCCGTAGCCCTGGACCACCGTTTTGCCGAAGTCGAAATAGGCGGCGGGACAGCAGGCGTCGTCGCCCACGTTCCCGGTTCCGCGCAGGTGTTGAAAGGCCGCGTCCAGCATCGGCCGCAGAGTGGCGCAAGCGGTCGCCCCGGCCAAGCGGCTTGTGCGTCGCAGCGCCAGCGGCTAGCGCTGAAACCGACATGGACGTCCTCGCGCAGACCATCCCCTTCTTCGCCCTGATCGGCCTTGGCTACGGCGCCGGTCTGCGGGGGATGTTCGACGCGCGGGCGGCGGCGGCGCTGACCGCCTTCGTCTTCTACTTCGCGCTGTCGGCGCTGCTCTTCCGCTTCACCGCCGGGCTGGACTTGGGCGACGTGCTGAACGGGCGGTTCATGCTGGCCTACCTGGGCGGCACGCTGGCGGTCTACCTGCTGGCCACGCTGGTGTCGCTCTGGCGCGGACGGGGCATGGCCGAGTCCGCGGTCGAGGCGCAATGCGCGGTCATCGGCAACGTGGGCTTCCTGGGAATCCCGATGCTGGGGCAGCTGCTGGGGGACGGCGCGGTGGGGCCGATCCTGCAGGTGCTGGTGGTGGACCTGATCGTGTTCGGCTCGCTGATCGTCATCCTCATCACCTGGTCGCGGGGCGAGGGTGGCGCCGCGTCGATCCTGCGCAAGGTGGTGCTGGGGGTCCTGCAGAACCCGATGATCGTGTCGATCGCGCTGGGCCTTTTATGGTCGGGGCTGTCGCTGCCGATCCCCGGGCCCGCCGACCGGTTCCTGGAGATCCTTGGCGCCGCCGCCACCCCCGGCGCACTGTTCGCCATCGGCCTGTCCCTGGCGGGCAAGTCGGCCGAGCGGTTGTCGGTCGCGGCGTGGCTGTCGTTCTGCAAGCTGGTGCTGCACCCGCTGGCCGTGGCCGTCGCGTCGTTCCTGCTCCTGGGGGTTGAACCCTTCGCCGCCGGCGTGATGGTGGCCGCGGCCGCGCTGCCGGTGGCGGGCAACGTGTTCATCATGGCGCAAAGCTACGCCGTGGCCCCCCAGCGGGCGTCGGCGGCGATCCTCGTTTCGACCGTGGTTTCGGTGGCGACGGTGACCTTCGTGCTGTCGCGGCTGGTGTGACGCTTTACCGCCCCGCGCGGGCGCGCTAGCTCACGCACGGAACCCGCAAGGAGGATCACCATGGAAACCGTTTCCGAAACCGCCAGCTTCGGCGGCGTCCAGGGCGTCTATCGCCACCGCTCGAGCGCCTGCGCCTGCGACATGACCTTCGCGGTCTTCCTGCCGGAAGAGGCGCGCTCGGGCCCGGTGCCGGTGCTGTGGTTCCTGTCGGGCCTGACCTGCACCCACGAGAACGCCATGACCAAGGCCGGTGCGCAGGCCGCCGCCGCCGAGGCGGGCATCGCCCTGATCTTTCCCGATACCTCGCCGCGCGGCGAGGATGTGCCGAACGACGACGACTTCGCCATGGGCCAGGGCGCTGGGTTCTACGTGGACGCGACGCAAGGACCGTGGTCGGAGCATTTCAAGATGTGGAGTTACGTCGCGGACGAGCTGCCGGAGCTGGTGGCGCAGAACTTCCCGCTGGACATGGAGCGGCAGGCCATCACCGGGCATTCCATGGGCGGGCACGGCGCCCTGACGCTGGCCATGGGCCTGCCGGGGCGGTTCCGCAGCGTGTCGGCCTTCGCACCCATGGCCAACACCCTGGACAGCGACTGGGGCGTGCCGCAGCTGACCGCCTATCTTGGCGCGGACGAGGCCGCGCGCCGACGCCACGACGCCAGTGTGCTGGTGGAAGAGCGCGGCTTCGACGGCCCCATGCTGATCGACCAGGGCACCGAGGACCAGTTCCTCGACAAGCTGAAGCCCGAGGCGCTGGCCGCCGCCATCGCGCGCCGCCGCCAGCCCGCGACCTTCCGGATGCAGAAGGGCTATGACCACAGCTATTTCTTCGTGTCCTCGTTCATCGATGACCACGTCGCCATGCATGCCGAGGCGCTCTGGGTGTGATCTACGTCGACGCCGACGCCTGCCCGGTGAAGGCCGAGGTCGAAGCGGTGGCCACGCGCCAGAAGGTGTCGGTGGCCATGGTGTCGAACGGTGGGCTGCGGCCGTCGCCGAATCCGCTGGTCGAAATGGTGTTCGTCCCCGAAGGACCCGACGCCGCCGACATGTGGATCGCCGAGAGGGCGGGCGCGGGCGACGTCGTCGTGACCGCCGACATGCCCCTGGCGGCGAAATGCGTGGCGGCGGGCGCGCGCGTGTTGCGCCCCGATGGTAGCGCGCTGACCGAGGCCAACATGGGCGACGCGCTGGCCACCCGCGACCTGATGAGCGACCTGCGCGCCGCCGACCCGTTCCGGCAGGGCGGTGGCAAGCCGTTCTCGAAGGCCGACCGGTCGCGGTTCCTGAACGCGCTGGACCTGGCGCTGCGGCGCGCGGCGGCGGGCTAGGCGATGCGCCCCGAGATAGTGGTTTTCGATATCGGCAACGTGCTGATCGGCTGGCAGCCCGAGCGGTTCTATGACGGGGTCATCGGCCCCGGGGCGCGGCAACGGCTGTTCGCCGAGGTGCCGCTGACCACGATGAACGAACGGGTCGATGCGGGCGCGTCGATGCAGGACGAAGTGCAGGCGCTGGCGCGTGCGCATCCCGAATGGCGCGACGAGATCCTCATGTGGCACACCCGTTGGGCCGACATGGTGCACCCGGTCATCGACCATTCCGTGGCGCTGCTCCGTGCTCTACGCGGCAAGGGCGTCCCGGTCTGGGCGCTGACGAATTTCGGGGTCGAGACCTACCGCATCGCGCAGGGGCGCTTCGATTTCCTGAACGACTTCGACCGCGCCATCGTCTCGGGGCATCACCGGGTCATCAAGCCCGACCCGCGGCTCTACGCCATTCTCGAGGACGCGGCCCCGGTCCCGCCCGAGCGGCTGCTGTTCACCGACGACCGCGCCGACAACGTGGCGGCCGCGATCGCCCGGGGCTGGCAGGCGCATCACTTCACCTCGCCCGCCGGCTGGGCCGCGTGCCTGGTCGATGCGGGACTGCTTTCGCCCGAAGAGGCGGCGGCGCCCGGCACCGACGCGACATAATGACCGACCGGCGGTCATCGCCGGGAACGCGCTTCGCTCTGGTCCGTTGGATGGCGAACCTGACACAAGGAGCGTCATCATGGATTTGAAGATCGCTGGAAAACGCGCCCTCGTCACCGGCGGCAGCGGTGGCCTGGGACAGGCCGCGGCCCGCGTCCTGGCCGAGGACGGCGTCGAGATCACCCTGACCGACATGGACCAGGAGGGCCTCGAGACGGCGGCGTCCCAGCTGCCCGGCAACATCCACCCCATCGCGGCCGACCTGACCGATACCGACCATATCGAGATGCTGCGAAAGACGATGGCGGACAAGGGCGGGATCGACATCCTGGTGCATGCCGCGGGCGTCACCGGCGAAAAGGGCGACCCGCTTGAGATGACGGACGAGGAGTATTTCCGCGTCTGGAACATCAACTTCATGTCGGCCGTGCGCATGTGCAAGGCGATGGTCCCGCAGATGGCCGACAAGGGCTGGGGCCGCGTGGTCTGCGTCACGTCCGAGAACGCGGTGCATCCCTACGAGGACGAGGCGGTCTATAACACCTCGAAAGCCGCCTTGCTGAACTTCGTGAAGGGGCTCGCCCAAGTCTACGCGCCCAAGGGCGTGCTGGCGAACACCGTCGCCCCCGCCTTCATCGAAACCCCCATGACCGACTTCATGATGGACATGCGCAGCGACAAGCTCGGGGTCAGCAAGGAAGAGGCGATCAGCAGCTTCCTGAAGGAAGACCGCCCGTTCCTGAAGCTCGGCCGTCGCGGCAAACCCGAAGAGGTCGCGGCCGTCATCGGCCTGCTCTGCTCGGACCGGGCGACCTTCACCACCGGCTCGGCCTACCGGGTCGATGGCGGCGCCGTCGGCGCGATGAACACCTGAGCCAAGGAGACCGAGATGAACGAACATGTGAAAATCCCGCCGCAGGCACAGGACAACATGCCCGCGGACGAACACAAGATGGACCCCAAGCCCGACTACGCGCCGCGCCACCCCGGCGCGGGCAAGCTGGCGGGCAAGGTCGCTCTGATCACCGGGGGCGACAGCGGCATCGGCCGCGCGGTCGCCGCGCTCTTCGCGCGCGAAGGCGCGAAGGTGGCGATTGCCTACCTGGAAGAGAGCCGAGACGCCGAGGAAACCCAGCGCATCGTCGAACAGGACGAGGGCGGCGAGGCCCTGCTGATCGAGGGCGATCTCGGCCACAAGGAAAACTGCGAAGCCGCCGTGGCAAAGACGCTCGAGCGGTTCGGCAAGATCGACATCCTGATCAACAACGCCGCGCAGCAGTTCATCGACGAGGACTTCGCCGAGATCAGCGAAGAGACCCTGCGCCGGATGATCGACAGCAACGTGATGAGCTATTTCTTCATGACCCAGGCGGCGCTGCCGCATCTGGACGAAGGCGCGGCCATCGTGAACACCTCGTCCGTGAATGCCTTCGCGGGGATGGGGTCGCTGGTCACCTACTCGACCACGCGCGGCGCATCGCTGGCCTTCACGCGGTCGATGTCGTCGAACCTGGCCTCGCGCGGCATTCGCGTGAACGCGGTGGCGCCGGGTCCGATCTGGACCCCCTTCATCCCCGGCACCATGCCACCCGAGCAGGTCGAGGATTTCGGCTCGGGCACGCCCATGGGCCGCGCGGGCCAACCGTGGGAGGTGGCGACCGCCTTCCTGTTCCTGGCCAGCGATGACGGCAACTACTTCACCGGCCAGACGCTGCATCCCAACGGGGGCATGGTCGTTGGAGCCTAGGCGCAAGCTGCGCAACCCCACGCTCTACGAGATCTACCCGCGGTCCTTCCGGGACACGGGAACAACGGGCGAGGGGGATCTCAGGGGCGTGGCCGACAATCTCGGCCACGTCCGCGACCTTGGCGTCGACGCCGTCTGGCTGGCGCCCTTCTACTGTTCGCCCATGGCGGACGGCGGATACGACATCACCGATCACCGGGCCGTCGATCCCCGTTACGGCACGCTGGATGACGTGGATCGCATCATCGCCCGGGCCCACGAGATGGGCATGGGCGTGGTCTGCGACCTGGTGTTCAACCACACCTCCTGCGACCACGCGAATTTCCGCGCCGGGATCGACGGGGACGAGGACATGGCCGCGCGCTACGTCTGGCGCGATCCGAAGCCCGACGGCACCGCGCCCAACAACTGGCTGAGCTTCTTCGGCGAGCCGGCCTGGACGTGGAACCACAAGCGCCAGCAATACTATTTCCACCAGTTCCTGCGCTGCCAGCCGTCTCTCGATCTGCGCAACCAGGCGGTGCAGGACGACCATCACGAGACCGTCGCCTTCTGGCGCGACCGCGGTGTCGACGGCTTCCGCATGGATGCGATCACGTCCTACCTGTTCGACGAGTCCATGAAGGACAATCCGCCCGCCACGCCCGAGGTGAAGGACCGCGTCAGCGGCGCGCCGCACAACCCCTACACCTGGCAGGACCACGTCTACGACATGCTGCCGGGCGACGGCGCGGCATTCGGCGGCACGGTGCGTGACTGGGCCGGGCCCGACATCTGGCTGGTGGGCGAGAACAATTCCGGCAACCGCGCCGTCGAGATGTCGCTGAACTTCACCCGGGACGGGCGGCTCGACGCGGCCTACACGCTCAGGCTGGGCGAGATCGCGGGCACCGCGCGGGGGATCGCGGACACCATCGACGCCATGGACGGCCGGTGGATCGCGCCATGGTGGTTCTCGAGCCACGATGTCGCCCGCCATGTCAGCACCAAGGGCGATGGCAGCGCGCGGTCGGCCAAGTTCTATGCCCTGCTGCTATCGGTCCTTCCCGGCGCGATCATGCTGTTCCAGGGCGAGGAGCTGGGCCTGCCGCAGCCCGACCTCCCGCGCGAGGTGGTGAAGGATCCGCACGACCTGATCTACTGGCCCGACGGCCCGGGGCGCCACGGGGCGCGCGTGCCGATCCCCTGGACCGAACAGCGGCCTAACCGCGGCTTCTCTCGCGCACGCGACACGTGGCTGCCTATGAAATGGGACGCGGGCGCATCCGTCGCGGCGCAGGCCGACGATCCGGACTCGGTGCTGACGTTCTACCGCCGGGCACTGTCGCTCCGACGGGCCGTGGGCTTCGCCGCGCCGGATGCAGTGTCGGCCCATGCCGAAGGCGACGTTCTGCGGCTCGACATCAATGTCGACGGCCAGGCTTGGCGGGCGATCTTCAACTTCGGCGACGCGCGTGTGCCGGTGCCCACCGACGGGATCGAACAAGCCGTGGCGCTGGAGGCTGGTCAAGTGCCACGCTTCGGCGCGGCGCTGGCCCGGGCCTAGCCCAGCAGCAGCCCGATCAGCAGGCCGACAATCAGCGGCACGCCAACCAGCCCGCCCAAGGCCAGCTTGCGGGTCAGGTCGGCGTCCACGATCACCCCGTCGTCCTTCGCGCGGTCGCCGAAGCTGCCCTGCGCGCGGGAGGGGTAGTCGACCGGATCCCACAGGTTGTCGGGACGTCCGCCCGGTTCGTTCCGGTCGGATTTCTGCATTTCGGCCCCGGACGAGGCCAGCTTGCGGTCCAGCCAGTCGGGCAGGAAGAAGTTGGGCAGGGTCAGCTTCAGCACCGATGTGCCGACGAAGGTCTCTCGCGCGTCGGTGTCGATGGCCCTCATCACGCCCCGGGCCGCCACTTCGGGCTGGAAGATTGGCGGGGCGGGCTGCGGCATGTCCTCGAGCCGGTTGCGCGCCCAGTCGAATTGCGGCGTGTTGATCGCGGGCAGTTGCACCAGCGACAGGACGATCGGGGATTTCTCGCGCAGCAGCTCGGAGCGGAGCGACGAGGTGAACCCGTTGATCGCGTGCTTGGCCGCGCAATAGGCCCCCTGGAACGGCACCGGCCGGTAGCCCAGGCCCGAGCCCACGTTGACGATGTTGCCCCGGTCCATGTGCTCCAGCGCCAGCCGCGTGCCGTTGACCTGGCCGATGAAGGTGACGTCGACAATGCGGCGGAACTCATCCGCGCCGACCTTGGGGAAGGGCGAAAAGCTGGTCAGCATCGCGGCATTCACCCAGACCGATGGCGTGCCGAGCTGTTCCACCAGGGTTCCCACGGCCTGCGACAGGGCCTCCGCGTCCGAGACATCGGCGCTGGCCGTGGCGACACCGTCCAGTGTCTGCATGTCGGCCAGGCGGTCCTTGCCGCGCGCGATGGCGCCCACGCGGTAGCCCCGGGCCAGCAGCGCGTCGACGATCGCGCGCCCCACGCCGGCACTGCCGCCGCAGACGATGGCTGTTTTCTGGGTCATTGCACGCGCTCCGGGGTTCGACTGGACCTTCCCGCCCAACCCCGGCCAGCGGGCTTCGTTCCGACTCAGCGCCCGGTGGCGCGATTATAGGCGGGGCGTTCGCGCATCCGGTCCAGATAGGCCCGGGCCGCCGTGTTCTCGAGCGGGAACTTCGCCACCATCGCCCAGCCCAGGCAATGGGTGAAGACGATGTCGGCGATGGTCATGTCCTCGCCCGCGATATAGGCCGTGTCCTCCAGCCGGGTCGCGATGCGGTTCAGGTTGCGCTCGAACTCCCACTTCAGGCTGTCCTTGATCTCGGGCACGCGCCGCTCTTCGGGCAGGATGAAGCTGTGGCGCGCGGCGCACCACAGCACCGCGTCCATCTCGTCCAGAACCTGCTGCATCACCGCGTCCTGCCGCGCGCGGTCCAGCGTGCCGGGCCGGGCGGTCAGCTTGTCCTCGCGATCTGCGAGGTAGGACAGGATCGCGGTCGAGTCGGTCACCGACACGCCGTTGGCCACCAGGACCGGCACCTTGCCCGAGGGGTTCAGCTTGCGCAGCGCGTCGTCATGGGGTGCGACGGGCTTGTGCGCGAAGTCGAGCTCGAGCTCTTCGAGCAGCCACAGCGGCCGGAAGGCGCGCGTCTTGGGCGATCCGTAGAGTGTCAGCATCAGCGTTTTCCCATCATGGCGAGTCGAATGAAGGCGCGTTCCAGCAGCGCCGCGGCGGGCGCCCGGGCCGAGGACCGCAGCGCAAGGTCGGTGTCTGTCAGAAGATGCACCGCCTGTTCAAGCCGTGGCGTGCCCCAGTGCTGGGCCTGCCGCAGCATCGCGTCGCGGCGCGGGCCGTAGACCGGCGGGCGCAGTCGACCGATGCCGGCGCCGGGGCCGCCCGGGTCGGCGGCGGCGGTCAGAAGCGTGCGGAAATGGCGCTGGGCCGCGATGCAAAGGGCCACGGGCTGCGCCCCCTGCGACCAGAGCCGTGCCATCACCGGGCCGATCCGCTCCACGCGGTTGTCGGCGACGATGGCGACGATCTCGTCCGGGTCGGCCTCGGTCGAGGCGGGCGCACAGGCGGCCACGTCCTCCGGCGACAGGGCCGTCTCGTCGCCCGACTTGTAAAGCGACAGCTTGTCCAGCAATTGCCGGAAATCGCCCGGGTCCAGCGCGGCGGCCAGGTCGTTCAACGCGGCCTGCGCGTCGGGATCCACCCGCGTCAGCCCGGCCTTCGACAGCGCCTCGGCAATGTCCGCGCGGCTCATGGGTTCGTCGTAGACGCCGATGCAAGCGGTGGCCTTGTGGCTCTCGAACGCCTTGCGCAGGGCCGAGCTGGGTTTCTGCGCCTTTGCGGTCACCACCATGTGGGCATCGCCGGGCCGCCAGTCGTCCAGCGCCGCCAGCACGACCTTCGCCTGGTTGTTCGTCGCATCCTCGACCAGGACGGCGCGGGGGCCGGGGAAGAAGCCCTGCGCCTTCACCGCGTCGGCCAGGGCCGCCTTGTCTCCGGACAGGTCGGCGGCCTGGAGCCGGGTGATGCGCATTTCCTCCTCGGCATCGGGGCCGGTCAGGTTCGCGATCAGCTCCTGCCGTTTCAGCGCCACGCGCATGGCGTCGTCGCCGTGGATCAGCGTGCCGGGTCGGTCCGGCGGGGGGGTCGCGATCCAGGCGTTGGCGTCGGCCTTGTTCAGCTTCAAGGCGTCGGCCCGCGCCAGTCGGGCGCCGTGGCCAGAAGCTCGGCCACCAGCTGGTCGGCGAGGATGGTCATCAACCGCTCGACCGCGTCTTCCTCGGCGACCGCCACGGTGACCGAGTTGCCGGCGATGGATTGCCGCGCGGCACTGAACACCGGCGCCGAGTACGACGTGAAGTTCTGCACCGACCCGGTGCGGATCGCGGCCCCGGTGCTGCTGTCCGACAGCCGGTAGCTGAGCGTGCCCTGCAGGCGGATGCGCGTGATCTCCTGGTCGGGGGTGATCCCGAGGCCGGTCTCGTTCACGTCGACCTCGGCCGTCAGGTCATAGGGCGCGGCGCCGTCGACCAGGCCCAGGCGCTGCTGCAACTCACGGGCCAGGATATAGCCCGGCACGTCGCGCGGCGGGGCGACCTGGATCTGGCCGTAAAGCCCCCGCGCCACCCCCTGCGGACCGTAGACCGGGGTGAAGCCGCAGGCGGCGACCAGCAGGGGCGCGCAGATCATCAAGGATGGTCTGCCGAAGAACAGCCCGGCCGTCCTGGCGACGAGATCCCGGATCCTTTGCGCCCCGCGCCCCATGTCAGACCACCACGTTCACGATGCGCCCGGGCACGACGATCACCTTCTTGGGGCTGCCGCCGTCCAGGGCCTTCTGCACCGCGTGGGTTTCCAGCGCGCGCGCCTCGACCGCGTCCTTGGCCATGTCGCGGGGGACCGTGATCTCGGCCCGGCGCTTGCCGTTGATCTGGATCGGCATAGTCACCTCGTCCTCGACCAGCATGGACTCGTCGGCCTGGGGCCACGGAGCGTTGGCGATCAGGCCCTCGCCGCCCAGCAGGCGCCAGATCTCTTCGCTCAGGTGCGGGGTCATGGGTGCCATGAGCTGCGCCATGGTGCGCGCGGCGCGGACCTGCGCGGCGCGGCCGGCCTTGGATTTCGACAGCGTGTTGGCGAAGGCATAGAGACGCGCGACGGACGTGTTGAAGCCGAAGCTCTCGATTCCCATGGTCACGTCGTGGATGGCCTTGTGCCGCTCGCGCTCGAGCTCCTCGTCGCCGCTGCCGGTCTCGGGCGCGTCGCTGGCGCCCTCGGCGATGCGCCAGACGCGGGCCAGGTGCTTGCTGGCCGCTTCGGCGCCGGCGGCGGTCCATTCCACGTCACGCTCGGGCGGGCTGTCGGACAGGACGAACCAGCGCGCGGTATCGGCGCCGTACTGGTCGATGATCTCGACCGGGTCGACCACGTTCTTCTTCGACTTGGACATCTTGGCCGACGGGATGATCTCGACCTTGGTGCCGTCGGCCAGTTTGCCATCGGTCACGTCCGAGGGCAGGTGATAGACCGGCCGGCCGGACGCGTCCTTCGTCATGTAGATCTCGTGCGTCACCATGCCTTGCGTGAACAGCGCGTCGAAGGGTTCGCGCGCCGCGTCGGGCAGGTGGCCGCAATCGTTCATCGCCCGGGCGTAGAAGCGGGCGTAGAGCAGGTGCAGGATCGCGTGTTCGACCCCGCCGATATACTGGTCCACGTTCATCCAGTACGCGGCCTCGACCGGGTCGGTGGGCGTCGTGGCGCCGGGCGAGGTGAAGCGCGCGAAGTACCACGACGAATCCACGAAGGTGTCCATCGTGTCGGTCTCGCGCTTGGCGGGCGCGCCGCAGCCGGGGCAGGGCACGTCGCGCCAGGTCGGGTGACGGTCCAGCGGGTTGCCGGGCGTGTCGAAGCTCACGTCGTCGGGCAGCTTGACCGGCAGGTTCTCCTTCTTCTCCGGCACCACGCCGCAGGCGTCGCAATGGACCACCGGGATCGGGCAGCCCCAGTAGCGTTGCCGCGACAGGCCCCAGTCGCGCAGGCGGAACTTGGTCACGCCCTGGCCGACGCCGTTGGCTTCGCAGAACGCGATGGCGGCGTCGATGGCCGCGGCACCGGTTTGGACCTCGCCAGGCGCAAAGCTTCGGAGATAATGTACCGGCTGCGACTTCGGCGGAACGTAGGCCTCGCCGCCGTCCTCTGGCGCGGTGTGGTCGCCCTCGACCGGCTCGAAGGTCGAGGCGACAGGCAGGTCGTATTTGCGCGCGAACTCCAGGTCGCGGGCGTCGTGGGCCGGGCAGCCGAAGATCGCGCCGGTGCCGTAGTCCATCAGGATGAAGTTCGCGACGTAGACCGGCAGCTCCCACGCCGTGTCGAACGGGTGGCGCACGCGCAGCCCGGTGTCGAAGCCGCGCTTCTCGGCCTTCTCAAGCTCTTCTTCGGCGGTGCCCATCTTGCGGCACTCGGCGTTGAAGGCGGCGAGGTCGGGATTGTCCTGCTCGAGCTGCTTGGCCAGCGGGTGGTCGGGCGAGATGCCGACGAAGCTTGCGCCCATCAGCGTGTCGGGGCGCGTGGTATAGACCTCGATCCGGTCGTGGCCGTCCGGCCCGTCCACCAGCCCGAAGGCGAATTGCAGGCCGCGCGACTTGCCGATCCAGTTGGCCTGCATCGTCTTGACCTTGTCGGGCCAGTTGTCGAGCGTGTCCAGCGCCGACAGCAACTCGTCCGAGTAGTCGGAGATGCGGAAGAACCACTGCGTCAGCTCGCGCCGCTCGACCAGCGCGCCCGAGCGCCAGCCGCGCCCGTCCTCGACCTGCTCGTTCGCCAGAACCGTCATGTCGACCGGGTCCCAGTTCACCACCGCGTTCTTGCGGTAGACCAGGCCCTTTTCCAAGAAATCCAGGAACATGGCCTGCTGCTGGCCATAGTACTCGGGGTCGCAGGTGGCGAATTCGCGGGACCAGTCCAGCGACAGGCCCAGACGGGCGAATTGCGCCTTCATGTTGGCGATGTTGGCATAGGTCCAGTCGCCGGGATGGATCTTGCGCTCCTGCGCGGCATTCTCGGCCGGCAGTCCGAACGCGTCCCAGCCCATCGGGTGCAGCACCGCGTGGCCGGTCGCAAGCTTGTAGCGCGCCACCACGTCGCCCATGGCATAGTTCCGCACGTGGCCGATATGCAGGTTCCCCGACGGGTAGGGAAACATCTCGAGCACGTAGTATTTCGGCTTGGCGTCATCGCGGCGGGCGGTGAAGGTGCCGGCCTCGTCCCATGCCTTTTGCCAGCGGGGCTCGGAGGTCTTGGCGTCGTAGCGGGGCATGGCGGCTCTTTGTTCGGGTCGGTCCAGATTGATCGGGTGATTGATATGGGGGGGCGGGCCGAGCGTCCAGCGCCAAGGCGCGGGTTTACCCCTTATCAGGCGGGGAAAATCCGGTATGGATCGAGGCAGTCCCAGTGGTCAGCATGATGGTGCGATGGTTTTCCTGTTTCTTCACCAGAATTTCCCGGGCCAGTTCGCCCATCTCGCGCCCGCGCTGGCGGCCAAGGGGCACCAGGTCTTCGCGCTGAGTTCGCGCTTTACCAAGCCCGACACGTGGCGCGGCGTGCGGCTGATTCCCTATGCCTATGCCGAGCCGAAGGACCAGAAACTGCACCCGTGGCTCAACACCATGAACCGGGCGGTGGACCGGGGGACCGTGGTGCTGCGCGCGGCGCTGGCGCTGAAGGCGCGAGGGCTGATGCCCGATGCGATCGTGGCCCATTCCGGCTGGGGCGAGGCGCTGTTCCTGCGCGAGGTCTGGCCGGACGCCCGCATCGGCATCTTCTGCGAGTTCTTCTATGCCACCGAAGGGGCCGACGTGGATTTCGACCCGGAATTCGCCAATCCGAACGAGCTGGGCCGCGGGCCGCGGATGATGTTCAAGAACATGGCCATGCGGATGCAGCTGGACCAGGCGGATGCCGGGTTCAGCCCGACCCATTGGCAGGCCGATTCGCACCCGCCCGAGCTGCGCCAGCGGCTGACGGTGCTGCATGACGGCATCGACACGGACGCGATCCGGCCCGACCCCGAGGTGCGGCTGACGCTCGAGGGCCATGGAAGCTGGACGCGGGACGACGAAGTCGTCACCTTCGTCAATCGCAACCTCGAGCCCTATCGCGGCTTCCATGTCTTCATGCGCATCCTGCCCGAGCTCCTGCGCCGCCGTCCGAAGGCGCAGGTCATCGTGGTGGGCGAGGACGGTCTCAGCTACGGCAGCCCCCCCAAGGAAGGCGGCACCTGGAAGGACAAGATGATCGCCGAGGTGCGCGGGCGGATTCCCGATGCGGACTGGGCGCGCGTGCACTTCACCGGCCGTGTCGCCCGGGGCGATTTCACGCGGCTGCTTCAGGTGGCGCGGGTGCACCTGTATCTCACCTATCCCTTCGTGCTCAGCTGGTCCGCGCTCGAGGCGATGGCCTGCGAGGCGGCCATCGTCGCCAGCGACACCGCCCCCGTGCGCGAGGTCATGCGCCACGACGAGACGGCCTTGCTGGTGGATTTCTTCGACAAGGAGGGGATGGTCGATGCCATCGACCGCCTGCTGAGCGATCCCGACAAGCGCCGCGCGATGGGCAAGGCCGCGCGGGCGCACGTGGTCGACAACTACGACCTGAAGCGCGTTTGCCTGCCGAAGCAGTTCAAATGGGTGGACAAGCTGGTGGCGCCGCGCGACTGACGCGTCAGAGCGCGCCTTCCGCGATGCGCAGCTGGCGGGCGCGGGTCAGGATCGCGTCCTCGATCGCGCGGGTGGTCGCGGCGTTCACCGGGCCCGACCGCGTCGATAGCGCCACGTTCAGCGACCGCGCATCCAGCGCCGGGTCGGTGACGTAGACCGTGCCGCGATAGGCCGCGCCGCCGCCGGGCGGGCGCCCGTAGCCGTAGACCAGCACGCCCGAGAAGGGATCCGCGGTCTCGACCGGCATGAAATCCAGGACCTGCTGCGTGGCGGCCCAGATGTACTTGTTCACCTCGACCGTGGTGTTGGGATTGTCTGCGTTGGTGAACAGGTCCCAGATCGTCTCGCGCCGCGGGCCGCCCAGCGGCGTGCTTTCGCGCTGGCGCAGGATGCTGGCCTGGCGGTCCTGGTTGGGAATCAGGCCGTCGCGGGATTCGCGCGTGCCGCAGGCGGACAGGCTCAACGCGGCGGCGATCAAACCGCCGATCACGAAAAGGGATGATTTCATAGTGTTCGTCCGCCCCGTCAGACCCATTTCGACCTTGCCTACCCCAGCCGCGCTGCACGGGCAAGAATCGTTGTGCGGCCGTTCAATCGCGGGCCCGGGTCGCCTTGACACACCCAATGCCTTGCGATGGCTGTAAAAAAAGTAATCGACACGTGAAACCTATGACAGGGCAATGGTGTTATCGGTCCAGCAAGGCACCTCAGAAAAAATCTGGTTGCCGAACGCTAACCGCCGCCTAGGTGGCATTCCGAAGCCGCGCTAGCGGCCTGAAACTGAAAAGAAGGGACTACTACTATGAAACGTATTCTGACCGTCATCGCCGCATCCGCAACCCTGGCCGGCGCCACCGCGCCCGCCGCCATGGCCCAAGACGCCGAAGTCACCATGCTGACCGGCAAGGTCTTCCGCGCCCTGCGTGACTGCGACATCGATGGCAACATGATCGACAGCCTGACCATGGCCCAGGTCGCCGGCATCACCATCGCATCCGACTCGGATGACGAATCCGAAAAGTGCCAGCGCATCCGCGCCATCGCGATGGACGAATAATATCGTCCGTCTCGACGGGGCTTCGGCCCCGCCTGGACAAAGGCCGCCCTTCGAGGCGGCCTTTTTTCTTGCGACGTGAAGAATTCGATAGGGTGGGCCGTGGGACTGTGGCAGGACTGCACCAATCCGGCCACCGTGGTTCCGGTCGCGTTCGGCATCGCTTGAATCGTGCAGGGGAAAGGCGCACTCCACCCTCGTACTCACGGGGCAGAGCCCTTTGGGACCGGAAATGAGATCATGAGGGAAAGCATGAAAAAGATCCTTTTTGCGACCACTGCGCTGGTTGCTTCGACCGGCTTTGCGATGGCCCAAAGCGTCGACCTGTCCGGCTCGGCCGAGATGGGTATCTTCGGTGGCGAAACCGCTGCTAACGTGGACATCGAAGACCAGTTCCACACGGACATCGACGTCACCTTCTCGATGTCGGGTGAAACCGATGGCGGCCTGACCTTCGGCGCCTCGGTCGATATCGACGAGCAGATCGGCGATAACAACGCAACCACCGGCGGTGCCGAGTCGGGTGCCACTCGGGACGACTCTGACGACGGCGGCGCGACGATCTTCGTGTCGGGCGCTTACGGCACCCTGACCATGGGCGACACCGACGGTGCGCTGGACTGGGCCATGGACGAAGCTATCATCGGCGCGTCGCTGGGCGACAACCACGAGCACGGCGGCTACAACGGCAACTCGCTGCTGGACGGCGCTTTCGGCCTTGACGGTCAAATCGCTCGTTACGACTATTCGTTCGGCGGTTTCAGCGTGGGCGTCTCCGCTGAGGTGCAGGATGCAGCTGGCGGCGACGATACGTTCGGTGTCGGTGCCCGTTATGACGGCGAGTTCGGAACAATCGCTTATGCATTTGGTCTTGGCTACCAAGAGAACGGCGATAACAACGGCGCAGCTGCTGGTGGTACCTCCGCTTCTGCGCTCGGTTTCAGCGCGAGCATGTCTATGGACACCGGCCTGTCGGCGATCTTCAACTACACTGACTTCGACGACGCCTTCACCAACGCTGCCGCGGGTACCACTTTTGGTGGCTTCGTTGCTCCGGGCATCGAAATCAATGATCACATCGGTGTTGCTGTTGGGTATGAGTTCGGTCAGCTGCTGGTTGCCGCTAACTACGGCCAGTTTGACACCTCTAATGGCGACGTGGACGGCTACGGCCTGATTGCTAATTACGATCTTGGTGGTGGTGCATCGCTGCAAGCAGGCTATGGCCGCAGCGACTACGATAACGGTGCTGGCCCTGATCTGGACCGCCACACCTACTCGTTCGGTATCGCGATGGCCTTCTGATCCCACAGGGATTGGAAACACGGATTGGGCAGGTCTTCGGACCTGCCCTTTTCTTTTGCGCGGGGCTATATCGGCGCGTGACCCCAACGACCGGAGCCGCGCCATGTCCCTGACCGATATTAAGACCCGGATCGCCAAGGCGGAAACCGACGCGGGCCGCGACCCCGGTTCGGTCCGGCTGATCGCCGTCAGCAAGGTACAGCCCGACGAACGGGTCGAGGCGGTGCTGGAGCAGGGTCACCGGTCGTTCGGCGAGAACCGCGTGCAGGAGGCGCAGGGCAAGTGGCCCGGCTTCGCCGAGCGCTACGGCGACCTGGACCTGCACCTGATCGGTCCGCTGCAATCCAACAAGACCCGCGCGGCGATGGAGCTGTTCGGAACGATCCAGACCCTCGACCGGCCCAAGCTCGCCCGCACCATCGCCCGTATCGCCGACGAGATCGGCCGCTGCCCCGACCTGTTCGTGCAGGTGAACACCGGCGACGAGACCCAGAAGGCGGGCGTCGCGGTCGACGACACTGACGGTTTCGTGGCCGATTGCCGGTCCCTGAGCCTTCCGGTCATCGGGCTCATGTGCATTCCGCCCATCGAAACGGACCCGGCGCCGCATTTCCGCCTGTTGGCCGATCTTGCCGCGCGCAACGGGCTCGACGGCCTTTCCATGGGAATGAGCGGCGATTTCGAGGCCGCCATCGCCGCCGGTGCCACCCATGTGCGCGTCGGCTCGGCCATCTTCGGCGCGCGCGTGACCGGCTAGGCGACGATCAGCCGGGTCTGGTAGGTGATCCGGCGGGCCATCCACAGCAGGTCTTCCGGCGCCAGTGCGACGCATCCTTCGGTCGGATAGCCGGGCCGCCGCCAGCGATGAATGAAGATGGCCGACCCGTGCCCGGGCGCCGAGATGGGCCAATTCCAATCCGTGAGGATCACCAGGTCATAAAGCGGGTCCGCCCGGCGCAGCGTCTCGTGCGAGAAACCATGGGGCGCGCGCACCATCTTGTTGTAATCGGGATCGCGCGGATCGTCGGACCACAGGTCGCACGGCCCGATGGGCAGGGCCCAGTCGGTCGGCCGGGCCATGCGATCGGGGCGATAGAGCATCCCGACGATCCGGTGAATGCCACGCGGCGTGGCGCCGTCGCCCTCGCGCTTGCGTCCGCTCAATCCGCCGCGCCCGATCGAGCACGGCAGGGTGCGCCCCATGAACCGCAGACCGCACGGCGTCAGGACCATGTCCTCGGGTCTCATTCCAGGTGCCCCGAGCGTTCATGCTTCACCCGCAGGTAGTCGCGGTTGAAATCGCCTTCGCCGACCCAGAGCGGCACACGCTCGACCACCTCGATCCCCTCGGCGTCGAAAGCGGCCAGCTTGCGCGGGTTGTTCGTCATCAGCTTGATCCGACCGATTCGCATCTGCCGCAGAATCTGGCCGCCCAGCCCGAAATTCCGTTCATCGTCGTCGAAACCAAGCCGGTGGTTCGCCTCGACGGTGTCGAAACCCTGGTCCTGGAGGGAATAGGCGCGCATCTTGTTGGCCAGCCCGATGCCGCGCCCCTCCTGGTTCAGGTACAGCAGGACGCCACCACCCGCCTGGGCCATCTGCCGCAGCGCCGCGTTCAGCTGCGGGCCACAATCGCATTTGAGCGAGCCGAGCACGTCGCCGGTGAAACAAGCCGAATGCAGCCGCGTCAGCACCGGCGCGGACCTGTCCGGTTTCCCCACGACGACGGCATAATGCTCGTCGCCCAGGCCATCGGGGCGGAAGATCTGCAAGGCGCTGTTCACCTCGGCCGCGATGGGCAGGCGGGCCGAGACCACGTGCGCCAAGCTCGTCTGCGAGACGGCCGCCATGTCGGACAGCGAGATGCGCAGGACGCCCTCGGGCACGGACTCCACCGGCGCGACGATGGCGGCGGGCAGCAGCTCGGCCTTGCGCAGCAGCAGAAGCCCGGCCCGCGACGGGGCCGCGTCGCCACCCCGCAGGGCAAGGAATGGCCCCTTCATCGGCTGCGCCAGGTCGTTGGCCGGATCGATCACACCGCCCAGCCAAGCCCGATCGACGGCGCGCGGCAGGGACAGCCGGGCCATGTCGCCGTCATAGACGCTGATCTTCAGCGTTTCGGCCCGGCGCGCGGTGACGGCCAGGTGCGCCGTGCCGGTCTCGGTCATCGCGTCCAGCCGCGCGGGGTCGGCCCGCTCGGCCGAAATCGCCAGCCAGGTGGTGTCGCCCCCGCCGATGGCGACCGCCAGCCCCAGCCGCATGTCGGACACCGCGCGGGCCAGGCGTTCGGCGCGGTCGGGCAGGAAGGGAGAGGGTGAGACCATGCGCTCTGCCTAGCCGCGAACCCCGGAAAAGTGAAACATATCTCGCATTTGTGACACGACCCCGTGAGTCGGCGCAGCGCAATCTTGCTAAACCGGGACCCTGCCGCCACCTCCGAAGTTGATATGCCGGAGGTATGCAATGAGTGGTTTGAAAAAGCTTCTTTTGGTCGATGACGACGACGACCTGCGAGATGCGCTCAGCGAACAGCTGATGCTGACCGAGGATTTCGACGTGTTCGAGGCCGAAACCGGCGCGAATGCCATGGAGAAGGTCAAGGAAGGCCGGTTCGACCTGGTGATCCTGGACGTTGGCCTGCCTGACACCGATGGGCGCGAGCTGTGCAAGCTCATGCGCAAGCAGGGGGTGAAATGCCCGGTTCTGATGCTGACGGGCCATGACAGCGATGCCGACACCATCCTTGGGCTGGACGCCGGCGCGAACGATTATGTCACGAAGCCGTTCAAGTTCCCGGTTCTGCTGGCCCGCATCCGCGCCCAGCTGCGCCAGCACGAGCAGTCCGAGGATGCCGTCTTCTCGCTCGGGCCCTATTCCTTCCGTCCCGCCCAGAAGGTCCTGGTGGACGAGGCCGACAAGAAGATCCGCCTGACCGAGAAGGAAACCAACATCCTGAAGTTCCTGTATCGCGCGACCGAGGGCGTCGTGGCGCGCGACGTGCTGCTGCACGAGGTCTGGGGCTACAACGCAGGCGTGACAACCCACACGCTCGAGACGCACATCTACCGGCTGCGCCAAAAGATCGAGCCCGATCCGTCGAACGCGCGGCTGCTGGTGACCGAATCGGGGGGCTATCGCCTGGCGATCTGATCCGGCGGACGCCGGATGCGAGAGGCGCTGCCTCTCGCGCTCTCCGAGGTACTTGCGGAAAGATGAAGGGGCGCGGCCGGGATCGGCTGCGCCCCTGTCGCGTCATTCGTCGCGGATGACCGTTGCCTGGAGATCGGCGGAGAGGGTGACGCCCTCGTCCGACACGACCGACAGGTCGGCCTCGCCGGGACCCATGGTGGCGCGGATGTTGCCCTCGATCAGCAGGCTGTCGCCCGTCACCTCGAGCGAGTTCACCGTCAGGTCGATGGCCTCGTCCGTCGCGGTCAGGGTGTCGCCGTTGCGGGTGAGCGTCACCTCGCCGCTTTGCATCTCGCCCTGGCGGCTGGACGGGTCGGCGGTGACGGTGATGGTCAGGCTGTCGTCTTCGCCCTGGGGCCCGTCGGCGGGATAGGCGCGCAGCGTGAGCTCGATCCCGGTATCGGTTTCGGTCCAGCCGGTGGGCCGGTCCTCGCCATCGACGATGACATAGGCGACCTGCACCCCGTCGAGCGTCCCGTCGAGCGAGCCGATCGTGGCCGCGTCATCGGAGGTCTGGGCGACGGCCGGCGCGGCGAGCGTGGCCGAAAGCAGAAGGGCGGATCTGAACATGCGTTTCTCCGAGTGTTTGAACTTGGGCCTTCAACGGCCGCGGCGCGCCCCGCGTTCCCGCGATGGGCTGTCGCGCCCGGGGACGATCTGCGCTAGTCAGGCGGCCAATTGACCAGACCGGAGCCGCCGATGCCCTTCACCCTTGCCACCTGGAACATCAACTCGGTCCGCCTGCGCGAAGGGCTGGTGCGGGACCTCCTGGCCGAGACGCACGTGGACGTCCTGTGCCTGCAGGAATGCAAGTCGCCGGTCGAGAAGATCCCCGATTTCGCCGACGCGGGCTTTCCCCATGTCGTGGCGCGCGGGCAGAAGGGCTATAATGGCGTGGCGATCCTGTCGCGCACCCCGCTGGACGAGGTGGGCGCGGACGATCACGCCGGGCTGGGCCATGCCCGCCACGTGGCGGCGCGGCTGGAGAACGGGGTCACCATCCACAACTATTACGTGCCGGCCGGCGGCGACGTACCGGACCGCGAGGTGAACGAGAAATTCGGCCAGAAGCTCGATTACCTCACGGCCATGCGCGACGCGTTCAGGGCCGCGCCGCCCGCCCGGTCGATCCTGGTGGGCGACCTGAACATCGCCCCGCGCGAGGATGACGTCTGGTCCCACAAGCAGTTGCTGAAGGTGGTGTCCCACACCCCCGTCGAGGTCGACCACCTGGCCGAGACGCAGGCGGCGGGGGCCTGGGTCGACATCACCCGCGCGCATATCCCCGAGGGGCAGCTGTACTCCTGGTGGTCCTACCGGGCGAAGGACTGGGATGCCGCCGACAAGGGGCGCCGTCTGGACCATATCTGGGCGACCCCCGACATCGCCGATGCGGCCCGGGACAGCCGGATCCTGCGCCATGTGCGCGGCTGGGAAAAGCCGTCGGACCACGCCCCGGTGCTGGCGACCTTCGACCTCTGACCTTGATTTGATGCCGGCGCCACGCCATCTAGCGGGCGAACGGACAAAGGGATGCGCACGATGATCGAACTGGGACAGGGCACCGCCGCCCCCGCCGCCGCCGACCTGATCAAGGAGGGCACCGAGGCGAGCTTCATGGCCGACGTGGTCGAGGCCAGCCAGCAGGTGCCGGTGATCGTCGACTTCTGGGCCCCCTGGTGCGGCCCGTGCAAGACCCTGGGCCCGATGCTGGAAAAGGCCGTGACCGAGGCCAAGGGCGCCGTGAAAATGGTCAAGATTGACGTCGATCGCGCCCAGTCCATCGCGGCGCAGCTTCAGATCCAGTCGATCCCGACCGTCTATGCCTTCTACAAGGGGCAGCCGGTGGACGGCTTCCAGGGCGCGATCCCCCAATCCGAGATCAAGGCCTTCGTCGACCGCCTGGTCGCACAGGGCGGCGGTGCGCCCGGCGGCGAGGAAGACGGCCTGGCCGAGGCCTTGCAGACGGCCGAGGACATGCTCGCGGCCGGGCAGGCCGGGGACGCCGCGCAGGTCTTCGCCGCCATCGCGGGCGAGGCGCCCGACCGCGCCGCCGCCCACGCGGGTCTGGTGCGCGCCCACATCGCCATGGGCGACCTGGAACAGGCCGAGGCCATCCTGAACGGCGTCGATGCGTCGATCAGCCACGCACCCGAGCTCGAGGCCGCCCACGCCCAGCTGCAGCTGGCGCGCCAGGCCGCCGATGCCGGCCCCGTGGATGACTTGCGTGCCCGGGTCGAGGCCGACCCCGACGACCACCAGGCCCGGATCGATCTGGCCAAGGCCCTGCACGCCACGGGCAACACCGAGGAGGCGGTCGATCAGTTGCTCGAATCCTTCCGCCGCGACCGCGAGTGGAATGACGGTGCGGCCCGCGCGCAGCTCTTCACCCTGTTCGAAGCCTTGCCGCCGCAGGACCCGGTCGCGTTGAAGGGTCGCCGAAGATTGTCGTCGATGATCTTTGCTTGAGGGTCTGCCAGCCTAGGTAGAGGGGCATGGCAAAGAAGTTCGATCTTCCGCAAACGATCCCCGTCTTTCCGCTGCCCGGCGCGCTGCTTCTGCCGCGCGGGAAATTGCCGCTGCATATCTTCGAGCCGCGCTACCTTGCGATGATCGAGGACACCATGCGCACCGATCACCGCCTGATCGGCATGGTGCAGCCGCGCGAGGTGCCCGGCGGCGCCGAAAAACGGCTGCACAGCATCGGCTGCGCGGGGCGCCTGACCCAGTGGTCCGAGACCGACGACGGGCGCTACATGATCACTCTCACGGGCGTGTCGCGCTACCGTATCACCAGCGAACAGGAAGGGTTCGAGCCCTATCGCCGCTGCGACGTGACCTGGGAAGCGTTTACCCGCGACCTGGGCCAGCCGGAAAAGGATCCGGGCTTCGACCGCGACGCGTTCCTGGATCTGCTCAGCCGCTATTTCGAGGCGCAGGAGCTGAAGACCGATTGGGAGTCGCTGTCGGGGGCCGAGGACGAGCTTCTGATCAACGCCCTCTCGATGCTGTGCCCCTTCGACCCCGAGGACAAGCAAGCCCTGCTCGAGGCACCTGACCTGACCACCCGCCGCGAAACGCTGGTCACCCTGATCGAGTTCGCCCTGCGCGGCGGCGACGACGAAGGCGTGCTGCAATGAGCGAGCAGACCTACGACCGCAAGATGCTCGAGGCGCTGGTCTGCCCGCAGACGCAGGCGCCGCTGCATTACGACGCCGACCGGCAGGAGCTGGTCTCGAAGGCGGCACACTTGGCCTACCCGATCCGCGGCGGGATCCCGATCATGCTGATCGACGAAGCGCGCAAGATCGACGACTAGAGCTAGCCGACTAGATCGGGCGGCCCTGTAGCAGGCGCGGCCGGTCCCCGGTGAGGCCGGCCGCCTCGCGGATGGCGCTGCGGCGCAGGCCGGGCAAATGCCCGACCAACCCAAGCCCCGCGTCACGGACCGCCCGCAGGATCGGGTTGTCGTTCGAGAACAGGCGATTGAACCCGTCGGTCGCCAGGGCCAGGGCCGAGACATCGAAACGCCGCCATTGTTCGTAGCGGCGCAGCACGTCGATGCGGCCGATATCCTCGCCCCGACGATGCGCGTCGACGACGACCTCGGCCAGGCTGCCCACGTCCTTCAGTCCCGCGTTCAGGCCTTGGCCGGCGATCGGGTGCACCGCGTGGGCCGCGTCGCCCACCAGCGCCACGCGCGGCGCGGCAAAGCTGTTGGCGATACTCAGTGCAAGCGGGTAGGTATAGCGCCGCCCGGCCAGCGAAATCTCCCCAAGGAAATTCCCGAAGCGTGGCCGCAACACGTCCAGGTAGGCGTCGTCCGGCAGGTCGGTGAGGGCGCGCGCCCGCTCGCGCCGCTCGGTCCAGACGATCGAGCAGCGGTTGCCCTTCAGCGGCAGGATGGCCAGCGGCCCCTCGGGCATGAAGAACTGGTGGGCGACACCGTCATGGGGTCGCTCGTGGCCGATGGCGGCGACCAGCGCGTTCTGCGGATACTCCCACCCGGTCCTGCGGATGCCCGCGCGCTGCGCGGTGGCCGAGCGGCGCCCGTCGCAGCCCACCAGCAGACGCCCGGCGATCTCGCGCGCGTCGGACAGGGTGGCGGTGACACCGGATGCATGCGGCGTCTGCCCGGTCACCGAGACGCCCGTGATCGCGGTGATCCGCGCGTCCTTGTCGATGGCGTCCAGCAACGCGGGTCTCAGGTGCCGATCCTCGACCATGAAGCCCATCGGGCCTTCCTCGATCTGGGCGTGGTCGAATTCCAGAGTCAGGGGCGACGGGCCGGTGCCCGCCGTTCCGTCGCTGATACGGATGTCCAGGATGGGCTGCGCGCCATCGGCCAGCCCCGGCCAAAGGCCGAGCGCGCCGAGCAGCGCCCTTGAGGCCGCCGATAGGGCATAGCTGCGCCCGTCGAACTCGGCCCCGCCGCGTGTGTCCACCGGCACCGGGTCGACCAGCGCCACGTCCAGCCCGCCGCTGGCCAGCGCCAGCGCAAGGGTGCAGCCGTTCAGCCCGCCACCCGCGATGATAACGTCATGATCCATGGCGCTGACTATGGTCTTGCGGCGGGCATTGTCCATGCGCTGCCGCGCCGCTACCGTCGCGGCGAACCGGGCGGGGGACACCATGGACGATCTGACACGGGCGACGGCATGTGACCTGGGGCGCGCCATCGGGCAGGGCGCGCTGGACCCCGTGGAGCTGGCGCAAACCTTCCTGGACGCCGCCAACGACCACGACCTCGCGCCCCGCATCTTCGCGCGCATGACCCCCGACCGCGCGCTGTCCGAGGCACAGGCGGCGCGGCAGCGGGCGCGCAACGGTGTGCGGCGGGGGCTGCTGGACGGCGTGCCCATCGGCTGGAAGGACCTCTATGACTGCGCGGGGGTGCCCTGCGAAGGCGGCAGCGCGTTGCTGGAAGGCCGCGTGCCCGACCGGGATGCCGCGCTGGTGCGGCAGGCGACGCTGGCGGGACTGGTGTGCCTCGGCAAGACCCATCTGAGCGAGCTGGCGTTCTCGGGCCTGGGTCTGAACCCGTCGACGGCGACGCCGCCCTGCGTGAACGACCCCGACGCGGTGTCGGGCGGGTCGTCTTCGGGCGCGGCGGCGTCGGTGGCGTTCGGCCTGGCGCCGGCGGGAATCGGGTCCGACACCGGGGGATCGATCCGGCTGCCCGCGGCCTGGAACGACCTCGTGGGCTTCAAGCCCGGTCACGGATCGCTGTCGATGGAGGGCGCTCTGCCGCTCTGCCCCAGCTTCGACACGGCCGGGCCGCTGGCGCGCAACGTCGAGGACGCGGCCGAGATCTGGGCGGTGTTGGCGGGCCGGCGTGCGCCCGACCTTGCCGACACGGCGCTGGCCGGGCGCCGCCTGATGGTGCTGGAGAACGCGCTGGCCGACTGCGACGAGACCGTCGTGGAGGGTTTCGAACGCGCGGTGGCCCTGCTTGAACGGGCCGGGGCGGTGGTCGAGCGCCGTGCGCTGCCCTGCGTCGATACCGCGCTGGCGCAAAGCCCGCTGGTTTTCGCGCCCGAGGGCTATGCCATCTGGCGCGAGACGATCGAATCCGCGCCCGACAGGATGTATCACCAGGTGCGGACCCGGTTCCGGGCGGGCGCCGATGTCAGCGCCTGCGACTTCGTGGCCGCGTGGCGCACGCTCGACCGAATGCGCGCCGAATATGCCGCGGCGACCGCCGGGTGCGACGCCGTGATCCAGCCGACCTGCCCGATCCTGCCGCCCAAGCGCGCCCGGCTCGAGACCGACGACGACTACTACGTCAGCGCGAACCTGATGACCCTGCGCAACACCCGGATCGGCAACCTGCTGGGTCTGGCGGGGTTGAGCCTGCCCAGCGGCACGCCCTCGGTCGGCCTTCTTTTGCAGGGGCTTGCGGGGCAGGAGGGACGCCTTCTGCGGCTCGGCCAAGCGGCTGAACGGGCGCTGGCCTAAAAGCCACAGGCCCCCCGCCAAGCCCCGTGCCGCCCGCCAGCCGGCTGGACCGCCCGGCTGGCTTCACGTTATCGTTCGTCCCAAATGGGGCGACAGACCCCTGTATCGAGGCACCCAATGCAGCACCCCGCGCGGTTCCAAACCCTGCCGGCCTATGCGTTTCCGCGTCTGCGGAGCCTTCTCGACGTGCACGCGCCCGGCGGCGACGTGATCCACATGACCATCGGTGACCCGCGCCACGCGCCCCCGGATTTCGTCCTGGACGAGATCGCGGCGCATGTGGGGGCCTTCGCGAACTACCCGCCCAATGACGGCACGCCCGTGCTGCGCCAGTCGATCACCGCCTGGCTCAAGCGGCGCTACGGCGTCGAGGTCTGCGCCGAAACCCAGGTCCTGCCGCTGAACGGCACGCGCGAGGGCCTGTTCAACGCCGCCGTCGCCCTGTGCCCCGAGGAAAAGAACGGCCAGGTGCCGGTCGTTCTGACCCCGAACCCGTTCTACCAGGTCTACGCGGTCGCGGCGCTGGCCATGGCGGCCCAGCCGCATTACGTGCCCGCGACGGCCACGACCGGGTTTCTGCCCGACTACACGGCAATGCCGCCTGAGGTGCTGGACCGGGTCGCCGTCGCCTATATCTGCTCGCCCTCCAACCCGCAGGGCGCCGTCGCGGACGCCGAATACTGGCGCAACCTGCTGGAGCTGGCCGAGCGGCACGATTTCCGGGTCTTCGCGGATGAATGCTATTCCGAGATCTATCGCGGCACGCCGCCGCCGGGCGCCATGGAAGTGGCGCAGAAGATGGGCGCCGACCCCGAGCGGCTGCTGATCTTCCATTCGCTGTCCAAGCGTTCGAACCTCGCCGGTCTGCGCTCGGGCTTCGTCGCGGGCGGCAAGCAGACGATCGCGGCGCTGAAGCAGCTGCGCAACTACGCGGGCGCGCCACTGCCGGTGCCGTTGCAGGCGGTGGCCGCCCGCGCCTGGGCCGACGAGGCCCACGTGGACGCCAGCCGCGCGCGCTATGTCCGCAAGTACGAGATGGCCGACCGCATCTTCGCGAACGTGCCGGGCTGCGCGGCGCCCCAGGCGGGGTTCTTTCTGTGGCTGCCGGTCGAGGATGGCGAAGCGGCCGCGCTGAAGCTGTGGCAGACGACGGGGGTCCGGGTGCTGCCGGGCGCCTACCTGTCGCGCGATACCGACGCGGGCAATCCGGGGAAGAAGTTCATCAGGGTGGCGATGGTCGCCGACGAGGACGAGGTGGCCGAGGGTCTGACACAGATCCGCGACTGCCTGTTCAAAGAATAAAAAAGAGCAACGAGGCAACGATGGCGTATCAGACACGCGGGCGGGACCCGCTGTTCGACAGCAACACCCAGGCGGCGCTGGAACGGCGCGGGCGCGAACTGCTGGGCCTTCTGCTGATTGGTTTGGGCGTCGCCGTCGCGCTGATGCTGGCCAGCTATCGTCCCGACGATCCCAGCTGGCTTTCGGTCACCTCCGAGCCGGCGCGCAACCTGCTGGGGCGCATGGGCGCCTCGATCGCATCGCCGCTGAACATCATCGTGGGCTGGGGCGCCTGGGGCATCGCGCTGACCTTCCTGGTCTGGGGCGGGCGGTTCCTGATGCACCGGGGTGAAGAGCGGGCCCTGTCGCGCGCCGTCTTCGCACCGATCGCCATCGCGCTGGGCTCGGTCTATGCCTCGACCCACGTGCCGGGTGCCGACTGGGGCCATTCCTTCGGCCTGGGCGGGCTGTTCGGGGATACCGCGCTGGGCACGCTGCTGGGCGTGCTGGGCGTCTCGGGGGCCTTCGGGCTCAAGGCCACGGCGTTCCTGCTGATGGTCGCGACGCTGGTGATGGGCGGCTTCGTTCTGGGCGTGACCCGGGCCGAGTTGCGCCAGATCGCGGGCTGGCTGCTGCGCGGCATCGTGATGACCTATGCCTCGCTGATGACCGCGCTGGCCGCCGGGTCGCGGACCGTGGGCGCCGGCGTGGGCGCGGGGGCCGCCGCCGCGGCACAGGCGCGGGCCCGCCGGGCCGAGCGCGCCGCCGAACGCGAAGCCGCGCGCCAGGCCGCGCTGCTGGAACCCGAGACGGAGGGCCCGGCGCAGCCGCGCCCCGTCCTGCGCGCCGCCCCGCCGCGCCTCGTCGAGAACGAGGACGAGGAGGTCTTCGGAGAGGACGAGGACGATTATGCCGATCAGCCCCGCGCCGGCATCCTGGGGCGGCTGACCGGCGCCCTGCGCACGTCCGACGCGGCCGCCGAGCAGATGCCGCCCCTGTCCGGCGAGGACCGCATCAAGTCCAAGATCTCCGATGTCATCAAGGCCCGGGCGCGCAGCCAGCCGGTGCTGACGGCGGGGCACGCGCGTGGCGCCGAGCCCTTGCTGGCGCGCCGCCATCCGCGCGGCCCGCAACCGTTGCGCATCGACCAGACGCCGCCGCTGACGGCGACGGACGCCCCGCAGGCCGAGCCGGTCGAGGATGACCTGAGCGCGCGCGAAATGCCCGAGCCCGAGCTGGTCGCGCCCACGCCGCACCGCCCCGAGCCGCAGCCGGCCCCCCGCGCCGCGCCGCCGGCCCCGCAGACCAAGCCCGTGGTCCAGCACATGAACCGCAAGGCCCCCGCGCCGTCGACCAAGGCCAAGGACGAGGCGCAGCCCAAGCTGGCCTTCGACGACCAGAGCGCGGCCTACGAGCATCCGCCGCTGTCGCTGCTGACCAGCCCCGACACGGTGACGCGGCATGTTCTGAGCGACGAGGCGCTGGAAGAGAACGCGCGGATGCTCGAGAACGTGCTGGACGATTACGGCGTGAAGGGCGAGATCGTCAGCGTCCGCCCCGGCCCCGTGGTCACCATGTACGAGCTGGAGCCGGCGCCGGGCCTGAAGGCCAGCCGCGTGATCGGTCTGGCCGACGACATCGCGCGATCCATGTCGGCCCTGTCGGCGCGGGTTTCGACCGTTCCGGGGCGCAGCGTCATCGGCATCGAATTGCCCAACGAGAACCGCGAGATGTGCGTGCTGCGCGAGATCCTGGCCACCCGCGATTTCGGCGACGGCAACCACCGCCTGCCGCTGGCGCTGGGCAAGGATATCGGCGGTGACCCGGTTGTCGCGAACCTTGCCAAGATGCCCCACCTCCTGATCGCGGGGACGACCGGCTCGGGCAAGTCGGTGGCGATCAACACCATGATCCTGTCGCTGCTCTACAAGCTGACACCGGACGAGTGCCGGATGATCATGATCGATCCGAAGATGCTGGAACTGTCTGTTTATGATGGGATTCCGCATCTTCTGAGCCCCGTCGTCACCGACCCGAAGAAGGCGGTCGTCGCCCTGAAATGGGTCGTGGGCGAGATGGAGGACCGGTATCGCAAGATGTCCAAGATGGGCGTGCGCAACATCGAGGGCTACAATGGCCGCGTGCGCGAGGCGCTGGCCAAGGACGAGATGTTCGAGCGGACGGTCCAGACCGGGTTCGACGACGACACGGGCGAGCCGATCTACGAGACCGAGGAGATCCAGCCCGAGATCCTGCCGTTCATCGTCGTCATCGTGGACGAGATGGCCGACCTGATGATGGTCGCGGGCAAGGAAATCGAAGCCTGTATTCAACGGCTTGCGCAGATGGCCCGGGCCAGCGGCATCCACCTGATCATGGCCACGCAGCGCCCGTCGGTGGACGTCATCACCGGCACGATCAAGGCGAACTTCCCGACGCGGATCAGCTTCAGCGTGACCTCGAAGATCGACAGCCGCACCATCCTGGGCGAGCAGGGAGCCGAGCAGCTCCTGGGCATGGGCGACATGCTGTACATGGCGGGCGGATCCAAGATCACCCGCGTGCACGGGCCCTTCTGCTCGGACGAGGAGGTCGAGGAAATCGTCAACTATCTCAAGAGCTTCGGTCCGCCCGAATACATGTCGGGCGTGGTCGACGGCCCCGCCGAGGACAAGGGCAGCGACATCGACGCGGTGCTGGGTCTTGGCGGCGGCGACGGCAATTCCGAGGACGAGCTGTACGACAAGGCGGTCGCCATCGTCATCAAGGACCGCAAGTGCTCGACCTCGTATATCCAGCGCAAGCTGGCCATCGGCTACAACAAGGCCGCACGGCTGGTGGAGCAGATGGAGGAAGAGGGCGTTGTCAGCAGCGCCAACCACGTGGGCAAGCGCGAGATCCTGGTGCCGGAACCGACCTGAGGGGGCGGCGCGGGCTCTCGGGGCCGCGGCGCAGGTCCCGTCGTCCACGATCTGTGCACGGGCAGTGCCGCGGTCGTGCCCCGGGCGTGCGCCCCGCGTGCCGCTTCCATGCGGCGGGGGTGCACCGAAAGGCCCATGATGTCGGACCGGCGGCCTAGATCGTGCACCGGGTGTGCACCGGACGTGCCGACGCGGAGACGACAGTGTGCACCCGGGCCATTCTTCTTGTCGATTTAAGAAACGCGCCCCGGGAGCATTTCACCGGGCGCGGGATCTGCGGGCGGGAGGCGCAAACGAAAACGGCCCGCCGAAGGGGCGGGCCGTTTCGTCTGAATCGATCGTGACGCTTACTGCTTGCCGTTGGCGCCGATGAACCAGCAGTCCTTGTCCATCGTGCGGCTGATCTCGACGAACAGGTCTTCGCTGTCGGGGTCGCCGGCCTCGTCGGCGGTCTCGGCGGCCTTGCGGATCATCTCGCCGCATTTCAGGAACCGGTCCTTCAGCGCTTTGATGTGATCCTCGATGTGCTCCATGTCGGTCGGATACGGCTCGATGTTCGACTCGGCCGCGACGACCTCGACGGTGCCCTTCGCCTGGCCGCCCAGGATGGTGCAGCGTTCGGCGATGGTGTCCTGCGCCTCGCGCAGGTTGTCGGCCACGTCGTCCAGCAGCTCGTGGACGCCGATGAAGCCGGGGCCCTTCAGGTTCCAGTGGGCCTGCTTCACGGCGAGGGCCAGTGCCGACACGTCGGCGAGGCGGGCGTTGAGCAGGTCGATGACCTTGTGGCGGGCCTGATCGTCGATTCCTTGAACAAATGCTTCGGGCATTGCGGATTCCTTCTATCAGTCGTGCATGGGTGCGAGCGGCCTTGCCGCCGCGCTTGTCCCAGTAATCCGCGCGGGGCCGGCCGGGTTCCATCGCCTTTGTCGCAGGGCGACACGGGCGTGTTATTGCCTGACGATGGCGGGGTGCGGCATGCGGTCCTATATGCGGTGCAAGGAACGGAAGGACGCAACCATGCTTACCAAACGACATTTTCTGATGGGCACCGCCGCCGTGCTGGCCGCCAGGCCGGCGATGGCCGCGCCGATCTCGCTGAATGCGTTGTCGCAATACCTGAACGCCATGCGCACCGCCGAGGCCGAGTTCACCCAGATCAACGCCGACGGCACGATCTCGACCGGGCAGATCTACATCCAGCGGCCCGGGCGCGTGCGCTTCGACTACAACCCGCCGGAGGAAACGCTGGTCATGGCCGGCGGCGGACAGGTCGCCGTGTTCGACGGCAAGTCCAACACCGGCCGCCCCGAGCAATACCCGCTGAGCCGCACGCCGCTGAGCATCATCCTCGAGGCGAACGTGAACCTGGCGCAGCGCAACATGGTGGTCGGCCACCGCGAGGACGGCGCCAAGACCATCGTCACCGCGCAGGACCCCGAGAACCCGCAATACGGCCGGATCGAGCTGGTGTTCACCGCCAACCCGATCCAGCTGCGCCAGTGGGTGATCATCGACGGGCAGGGCAGCCGGACCACGGTGGTGCTGGGCGATCTGCAGACCGGGGGCAGCTTCCCGGCGCGGTATTTCTCGATCCCGACCGAGATTTCGCGCCGCGGCTAGGGGCGGCCACTGGCCGCCGCCGCCGCCCGGGTGTAAGGCCGCCCCATGGCCCCCACCCGCGGCATCCTGATGATCCTCGTCGCCATGGCGCTCTTCACCCTGATGTCGAGCTTCGTGAAGGCGGCCTCGGTGCGCGTGCCCACCGGCGAGGTCGTTTTCTTCCGCGCCGGCCTGTCGATCCCGATCATCGCGGCGTGGCTGTGGATTCGGGGCGACCTGGCGGCGGGGCTGCGCACCGCGAACTGGCACCGCCACGCCGTGCGGGGGCTGGCGGGAACGATGGCCATGGGCATGGGGTTCGCCGGGCTGGCGCACCTGCCGCTGGCCGAGGTGACTGCGATCCGCTTCGTCACGCCGGTGATGCTGGTGATCTTCGCCGCGCTGATCCTGGGCGAACGGGTGCGGCTGGTGCGGATCACCGCCGTGGCCATGGGCCTGGTCGGCGTGGGCATCATCGTCTGGCCGCAGCTGGGGCAGGAGGGGCTGGGCCCCACCGCCACGCTGGGCGTGGCGCTGACGCTGGGCTCGGCCACGCTGGCCGCGCTGGCGCAGACCTTCATCAAGGCGATGTCCGGCTCCGAGCGGGTCGAGGCCATCGTCTTCTACTTCTCCTGCACCGCCGCCACCCTGTCGCTGCTGACGCTGCCCTTCGGCTGGGTCTGGCCCACGCCCTATGAATGGGCGCTGCTGCTGGGCGCGGGCAGTATCGGCGTGGTGGGGCAGTTGCTGATGACCGCCAGCTATCGCCACGCCGACGCGGGCGCGCTGGCGCCGTTCACCTATACCTCGATGCTGTGGGCGATCGGGCTGGGCTATGTCTGGTTCGGGGACGTGCCGGGGCTTTATACGCTGGCGGGCGCCGCCCTGGTCATCGCGGCGGGCATCGTCATCGTCTGGCGCGAACGGCAGCTGGCCCGCGGCGGCACCGCGCGCCGCAAGCTGCGCGCCAAGGGGATGATGTAGCCGGTCCTCGCATCCCCGGCGCGGGCCGAGGTCGGGGCATGAAATCGGCGCGGTGTTATGGTATGTTCAGCGCACGCATTGGCACTGGGAGGAGCCGACATGACACGCCACATCATCGACAAGAGCGCGCCGAGACCGTCGCGCCGCGCGATTCGCACGTTCCTGCGGATGGAGCGGGCCGAGGCCAGCGGCGGCATCAGCCGGCTGGTCGCCCGGCTGGACCGGCAGCCCGGCCGGCGCACCGGGGCGCGCCTGCCTGCGTTTCTGCGCATCGACCGCGGCCGCGAGGCCTGAACGGCCCTAGCTGCGGACCAGCTTTTCGTAGCTTTCGGCCACGTCGCGGGTCAGCGCGCCGACTTCGAACGTGTAGTCGCCGATCTGGCCCACCGGCGTGACCTCGGCCGCGGTGCCGGTCAGCCAGCACTGCTCGAAGCCCTCGAGCTCTTCGGGCATGATGTGGCGCTCGTGCACCGTCACGCCCTTGTCGCGCAGCATGGCCAGCACCGTCTGCCGGGTGATGCCGTTCAGGAAGCAGTCGGGCAGGGGGGTGTGCACCTCGCCGTCCTTGACGAAGAAGATGTTGGCGCCGGTCGCTTCGGCCACGTAGCCGCGATAGTCCAGCATCATGGCGTCCGAGCATCCCTTTGCCTCGGCCGCGTGCTTGGACATGGTGCAGATCATATAGAGACCGGCCGCCTTCGCCTCGCAGGGGATGGTTTCGGGCGACGGGCGCTTCCACTTGGACAGGTCGAGCTTGGCGCCCTTCATCTTGGCGTCGCCGTAGTAGTTGCCCCATTCCCAGGCCGCGACGGCCATTCGCACCGGGTTGCGCGCCGAGGCGACCCCCATGTCGGGCCCCGCCCCGCGCCACGCCACCGCGCGGACATAGGCGTTCTCCAGCCCGTTGGCCTTCAGCACCGCTTCTTTCGCGGCGTCGATCTCGGCCACGGTATAGGGAATCTCGAAGTCGATGAGGTTGGCGGATTTCTTCAGGCGCTCCGAATGCTCGGTGCCCTTGAAGATCTTGCCGTTGTAGCAGCGCTCGCCCTCGAAGACCGAGCTTGCGTAGTGCAGCGCGTGGGTCAGGATGTGCACCTTCGCGTCACGCCATTCCACCATCTGGCCGTCCATCCAGATCTTGCCGTCACGATCGTCATAGCCGCCAGACATGGCCGTATTCCTTACCTAATTTTCCGTTTGTTACCCGAATGCGTCCGCTTCGGACATTTTGTTGCGATAATTGCGAGAATCCGCTAACAGTCGGTGCTTGGAATGTCAATAAGGCTGACGTAAACTCGGGGCAATTCGGCGATGAGGGGCGCGATGAACAAGCCACATTCTCCGGGCGGCGAGGGATTGCTGTTCCTGACCGACGCCCAGCTGCGCAAGGGGATCGAGGCGATGTTCTTCGCCTATCGCGGCTTCACCGCCGATCCCGATCGGATCCTGGCGCAATACGGCTATGGCCGGGCGCATCACCGGGCGGTCCATTTCATCAACCGGACGCCGGGCACGAACGTGAACAACCTGCTGCAGATCCTGGGCGTGACGAAGCAGTCGCTGAACCGCGTGCTGCGGACGCTGATCGCCGACGGGCTGGTCGACAGCCGTGTGGGCGCGCGCGACAAGCGCGAGCGGCACCTGTTCCTGACCGACAAGGGCGCCGCGCTGGAGGCCGCGCTGAGCGAGGCGCAGCGCGTGCGCATGCGCGCCGCCTACCGCGATGCCGGTCCTCAGGCGGTGGCGGGCTTTCGCGCCGTGCTCGAGGCGATGATGGACCCCGAACAGCGCCGCCAGTTCAACGAAGACCTCGAGGCCGGGTCATGAGCGGGCCCGACGCGCACCTGATGATCGTCGACGACGACGAACGGATCCGGTCGCTTCTGTGCAAGTTCCTGGCGCGCAGCGGGTTCTTCGTGACCGGCGCGCGGGACGCGGCCCACGCGCGGCGCCTGCTGGAGGGGCTGGATTTCGACCTGATCGTGCTGGACGTGATGATGCCGGGCGAGGACGGCGTGTCGCTGACCCGCCACCTGCGCGAGACGCGCGCGATCCCGGTCCTGCTGCTGACGGCGAAGGGCGAGACCGCCGACCGCATCGCGGGCCTCGAGGCGGGGGCGGACGATTACCTGGCCAAGCCGTTCGAGCCGAAGGAACTGCTGCTGCGCATCAACGCCATCCTGCGCCGCGTGCCCCAGGAGGTCGAGACCGACGCCGCGCCCAAGGTGCTGAACCTGGGCGACGTGCGCTACGACATCGCGCGGGGCGAGATGTGGCGCGGCCCCGACATGGTGCGCCTGACCGCCACCGAGGCGCAGCTGATGCGCATCTTCGCGGGACAGGTGGGCGAGCCGGTGTCGCGCGCCAAGCTGATCGAGGACCTGGGCCGCACCGGGCCGGACGGCGAAATCGCGCAGGACCGCGCGGTGGACGTGCAGATCACCCGCCTGCGCCGCAAGATCGAGGCCGACTCGAAACAGCCCCGCTATTTGCAGACGGTCCGCGGCGCGGGCTATGTCCTGATGACCGACTGACGTCGGACAAAGGTATTTTTGGAAAGATGAAGGGGGCAGCGATGCTCTACTACGCCACCGACGCGGGGTATGCCCATGTCACGCCCGATGGCCACCCCGAGCAGGTGGCCCGGCTGACGGCCATCGCCGACGCTCTGGAGGGCGTGGAGGGGCTGGACCGGCGCGAGGCGCCCGTGGCCGACGACGACGCCCTGCTGCTGTGTCATCCGCAGGCCCATATCGACCGCATCCGCCGCGCCGCGCCCGAGCGGGGCCGCCGCCGTCAGCTGGACGGGGATACATATATGAGCCACGGCTCGCTCCAGGCCGCGCTTGGCGGCGTGGGCGGCTGCGTGGCGGCGGTGGACGCGGTTCTGGACGGCGAGGCGCGCGCCGCCTTCGTCGGCTGCCGCCCGCCCGGCCACCACGCCGAGCGTCAGACCCCCATGGGGTTCTGCCTGTTCGGCAACGTGGCCATCGCCGCGCGCCACGCGCTGGAGCGCCACGGCCTGAGCCGGGTCGCCGTGGTGGATTTCGACGTCCATCACGGCAACGGCACGCAGGACCTGCTGTGGGACGAGGGCCGCGCGCTGTTCGTCAGTTCGCACCAGATGCCGCTGTTTCCCGGGACGGGCGCGCCGGGCGAGCGGGGCGCGCACGGGCAGGTGGTGAACCTGCCGCTGGCGCCCGACACCGACGGCCAGCACATGCGCGACGTCTACGAAAGCCACGTCTTCCCGAAACTCCTGGAATGGCAGCCCGAGCTGCTGCTGATCTCGGCCGGGTTCGACGCGCATTTCGACGACCCGCTGGCGCAGCTGCAGTGGGAGACCGAGGATTTCGCCTGGCTGACCGGACGGCTGTGCGACGTGGCGGACCGGACCTGCGACGGGCGCGTCGTCTCGACTTTGGAGGGCGGATATGATCTGGACGCCCTGGGCGCGTCCGTCGCCGCCCATGTCACGACCCTGAGGGACCGCAGCCGATGACCGAGACCCCCGTCGAAAACCTCAGCTTCGAGGATGCCATGGCCGAGCTGGAACGCGTGGTGGCCAAGCTCGACTCCGGCGACGTGCCGTTGGAGGAGTCCATCGCGCTCTACAAGCGCGGCGCGGCTTTGAAGGAGCATTGCGCCCGGAAGCTGAAGGATGCCGAGGAGAAGGTCGCGATGATCACCCTCGACGGGCAGGGCCAGCCCAAGGGCACCGAGCCTCTCGACCCGCAGTGAGCTTTGCCGAGCGACTGACCGCCTGCGCCGCGCGCATCGGGGCGCGGCTGGACGCGGCCGTGACGGGCGACGACCCGGTGCACCACGCCATGCGCCACGCCGTTTCGGGCGGCAAGCGGTTGCGCGGGTTCCTGGTGATGGAAGGCGCCCGGCTGAACGGCCTGGACGATGACGACGCGGTGACCGCCGCCGCCGCGATCGAGGCGCTGCACGCCTACAGCCTGGTGCATGACGACCTGCCCGCGATGGATGACGACGACCTGCGGCGCGGCCTGCCCACGGTGCACGTGAAATGGGACGATGCCACCGCGATCCTGGCGGGGGACGCGTTGCAGACCCTGGCGTTCGAGCTGCTGTCCCGCGCCGACTGCCACCCCGACCCGGCGGTGCGCGTGGCGCTGGTGGCGGGGCTGGCGCGCGCGGCGGGGGCGCAGGGCATGGTGCTGGGACAGGCGCGCGACATCGCCGCCGAGGCCGCGCGCGCGCCGCTGGACCTGGCGGCGATCACCGACCTGCAGGCGGGCAAGACCGGCGCGCTGATCGAGTGGTCGGGCGGCGCGGGCGCGACGCTGGCGGGCGCCGACCCCGCGCCGCTGACCGCCTATGCGCGCGCGCTGGGGCTGGCCTTCCAGATCGCCGACGACCTGCTGGACGTGGAGGGCGACGCGGCCGCCACCGGCAAGGCGGTCGGCAAGGACGCGGCGGCGGGCAAGGCCACCTTCGTGTCGCTTCTGGGCGTGGATGGTGCGCGGGCGCGGGCGGGCGAACTGGTGGCGCAGGCCTGCGACGCGCTGGCCCCCTACGGGCCCAGGGCCGAGATCCTGCGCGACTGCGCCCGCTTCGTCATTGACCGCAAGGCGTGAGAGCTATCTGCGCCGAAGGTCGGGCCGATCCGGATGACGACTCCTTTGCCTGTGGCGCCAAAGCGCGCTACGTTGAGAATACTGTAAACCGAGGTTGACATGACCGACCGCCCGAAAACCCCGCATCTCGACCGGATCTCCAGCCCCGCCGACCTGCGGCGGATCGACGATGCCAGCCTGTCGCACGTGGCCGATGAGCTCAGGGCCGAGACGATTTCGGCGGTGAGCGAGACCGGCGGTCACCTGGGCGCCGGGCTGGGCGTGGTGGAGCTGACCGTGGCGCTGCACGCGGTGTTCGACACGCCGCGCGACCGGCTGATCTGGGACGTGAGCCACCAGTGCTATCCCCACAAGATCCTGACCGGGCGGCGCGATCGTATCCGCACCCTGCGCAAGAAGGACGGGCTGAGCGGCTTCACCAAGCGCAGCGAGTCGCCTTACGACCCGTTCGGCGCGGCCCACAGCTCGACCTCGATCAGCGCGGCGCTGGGCTTTACCGTGGCGCGGGACCTGGGCGGCGCGCCTGATCCGGCGCTGGGCGACGCCATCGCGGTGATCGGCGACGGCGCCATGTCCGCCGGCATGGCCTACGAGGCGATGAACAACGCGGGCCACCTGGGCAAGCGGATGTTCGTGATCCTCAACGACAACGAGATGTCCATCGCCCCGCCCGTGGGCGCCATGTCGTCCTACCTGTCGCGCCTTTACGCGGGCGCACCGTTCCAGGAGCTGAAGGCCGCCGCCAAGGGTGCGGTGTCGATGCTGCCCACGCCGTTCCAGCAGGGGGCGCGACGGGCGCGCGACCTGCTGAAGCACTCGGTCATCGGCGGCACGCTGTTCGAGGAACTGGGCTTCAGCTATCTCGGGCCCATCGACGGGCACGACATGGAGCAGCTTCTGCCGGTGCTGCGCACCGTGCGCGCGCGGGCGACCGGGCCCGTCCTGATCCACGTCATCACCAAGAAGGGCAAGGGGTATTCCCCCGCCGAGAACGCGGCGGACCGCGGCCACGCGACCGCCAAGTTCGACGTGCTGAGCGGCAAGCAGTCCAAGGCCAAGTCGAACGCGCCGTCCTATACCTCGGTCTTCGCCAAGTCGCTGGTCGAGGAGGCCGCGCGCGACGACCGGGTCTGCGCGGTGACCGCCGCCATGCCCGACGGCACCGGGCTGAACCTGTTCGCCGAGCGCTACCCGTCGCGTTGTTTCGACGTGGGCATCGCCGAACAGCATGGCGTGACCTTCAGCGCGGGGCTGGCCGCCGGCGGGATGAAGCCGTTCTGCGCGATCTACTCGACCTTCCTGCAGCGCGGCTATGACCAGGTGGTGCATGACGTGGCGCTGCAACGGCTGCCCGTGCGCTTTGCCATCGACCGGGCCGGGCTGGTGGGCGCCGACGGCGCGACCCACGCGGGCGCGTTCGACACCGCCTACCTGTCGAACCTGCCGGGCTTCGTCGTCATGGCCGCCGCGGACGAGGCCGAGCTGAAGCACATGGTCGCCACCGCCGCGGCACATGACAGCGGGCCGATCGCGTTCCGCTTCCCCCGGGGCGAGGGCACGGGCGTCGAGATGCCCGAGCGGGGCGAGGTGCTGGAGATCGGCAAGGGCCGCATGATTCGCGATGGCAAGGGCGTCGCGCTGCTGAACTTCGGCGCGCGACTGAAGGAGGTCGAGGAGGCGGTCGAGGCGCTGGACGCGCGCGGCATCAGCCCCACTGTGGCCGACGCGCGGTTCGCCAAGCCGCTGGACCGCGAGCTGATCCTGAACCTGGCACGCGACCACGACGCGCTGATCACCATCGAGGAGGGCAGCATCGGCGGCTTCGGCAGCCACGTGGCCCAGCTTCTGGCCGAGGAGGGCGTCTTCGACACCGGGCTGAAGTTCCGGTCGATGGTGCTGCCCGACATCTTCATCGACCAGGCCAGCCCGCGCGACATGTACGCGGTCGCCGGCCTGAACGCCGAGGATATCGAGGCCAAGGTGCTGTCGGTCATCGGGGTCGAGCAGATCGGGAAGCGCGCCTGAGCAACATTCTTTGACGCAGCACATCTTCCAGTTGACTGCGCGGCGAAACGGCCGACTATTCTTAACGAATAGTTAATCCGGCAACGCGGGCAAAGACCCGCGACCCGGTTCATGGCGAGCAGGTCACATGTTCTTTCGCAAATCGAGCAGTTTTTTCGACGGTACAGGCGGTGGCGCCACCGAGGCGCGCGTGCCGGCGGCCTATGCCCGTCAGGTCCCCTGGGTGCCGGGAATCGGGGATATCTTCGCCGATTTCTCGGCCGACAGCACGTTTGGCCGGTTCGAATTCCACGACTGGGCGAAGGGCCAGTGGACCGTTGTCTTCGGCCACCCGCAGGCCAATTCGGCCGTCTGCGCGACCGAGATCGCCGAGTTCGCCGCCGCCCAGGATGACTTTGACCGACGCAACGTCAGGTTGCTTGGCGTCACCCAGAGCGACATCCAGACCGAGTCGGCCTGGATCGCCGATATCGAGGGCACCTTCGACGTCTCGGTGGTCTTTCCCGTGGTCGCCGACGAGGGCGGCAAGCTGGCGCGGCTGATGGGGATGTTCCACCCCAACTCGGTGCGCCCCTTGCCGGTGCGCAAGACCTTCATCCTGGACGAGACCATGCGCATCCGGGCGATTTTCGAGTATCCCAACGCCATCGGCCGCAGCACGCACGAGATCCTGCGCGTCATCGACGGGATGCAGATCGTGGATCGCGACGGGCTGTACGCGCCGGCCAACTGGGAGCCGGGCAACACCATGGTCGTCCCGCCCACCATGAGCGACGAAGAGGCCGAGACGGGCTTTGCCGGCCGTTGGCTGCGCGTGAACGCCTACCTGCGGACGGCCGTGCCGGGACGCCGCCGCTAGCTCAGCCCAGGTAGATCTGCCCCGAGGGGTAGCGGACGCGCGGCGTCACGCGCGTGGCCAGGAAGAAGCCCAGCGCCAGCGGACCGACCCGGCCCGCGAACATCAGCACCATGATGACCGCGCGGCCCCAGCCGTCGAGCTCGCCCGTGGCGCCCAGCGACAGGCCCACGGTGCCGAAGGCCGATGCGACCTCGAACAGGGCCAGCTTGAAATCGATGTCGGTGCTGAGCGTCAGGGCGAAGAAGCTGGTGAAGATCAGCAGCGTACTGATGGTGGTCAGCGCCATGACCTTCTGAACCTCGTCCGCGCCGATGGACCGGCCGAACGCGGTCAGCTGCGTGCTGCGGCGGAAGAAGGCGATCACGCCCATCAGCAGCACGAGCACGGTGGTCACCTTGATCCCGCCCGCGGTCGAGGCCGAGCCGCCCCCCACGATCATCAGCCCGATGGTCAGCAGCGTGGTGCTGTCGCGCATGGCGGCGGTATCGACGCTGTTGAACCCGGCGGTGCGCGGCGTGACGGCCTGGAACCAGCCGGCCAGCAGGCGGTCGCCCACCGAGTCCAGCCCGCCCAGCGTGTCGGGATTGGTCCATTCCAGCATCGTGAACAGCAGGAAGGACGCGGCGATCAGGATCGCGCTGCCCCCGAGCATGAGCTTGGAATGCAGCGACAGGGCGCGCCAGGACCGCCTGCGCCAGACTTCCGACAGGACGACGAAGCCCAGCCCCGAGACCACGAACATGAGCGAGATCACGAGGGTGACCACCGGGTCGCCGGCGTAGTCGATCAGCGAGTTCGAGAAGGTCGAGAAGCCCGCGTTGTTGAAGGCCGAGACCGAGTGGAAAACGGCGTCCCACAGGCCGGGGCCCCAGCCCTCCTGCGGGACGAAGCGCGTGGCGAGCAGGGCCGCCCCGACCAGCTCGGCCCCCAGCGCGACGCCGAAGATCGTGCGCACCAGCGGGCCCAGGTCGGACACCGAGGTCTGGTTCACCTCCTCGCGCAGGATCATCTGCGAGGGCAGGCCGATGGGCACGCCCAGCGCCGAGAGCAGAAGCACGGCGAACGCCATCAGGCCCAGGCCGCCCAGCTGGATCAGGATGGCGATGACGATCTGCCCGAACAGCGTGAAGTCGGACCCGGTATCGACCACCACCAGCCCCGTCACGGTGACGGCCGACACTGCGGTGAAAAGCGCATCGCCGAACCCCACGGCATCGTTGTGCGAGATGGGCAGCCACAGCACCAGCGCGCCGAGCGAGATGAAGACGGCGTAGATCGCGGTCAGGATACCCGGCGGCGGCGTCGCGCGGAGCCAGGCCTGGAGCGTCCGCGTCATAGGCTGGAGGTGAACGCGCGCAGATCGGCCCGGAGGCCCAGGAGCAGCAGCCGGTCATCGCATTCCAGCGTGGTGTTGTCCCCCTCGGTCCCGAGATAGTCGGTCCCGCGCATGACACCGAGACAGCGCAGGTCGAACTTGGACAGGTTCAGATCGCCCAGCGATTCGCCGTTCAGCGCGTCCGGGATGATCAGGTTGACCACGTAGAACCCGTTGCCCAGCGTCACGAAATCCCGCACCAGCGGGTTGTTCATCATCTGCGCGACCTGGTTGCCCACGTCGACCTCGGGGTGGATCACGCGCTCGACCCCCAGGCGTGACAGGATGCGGTGATGGGTCTTGGACGTGGCCTTGGCCCAGATCGTTTCGACCCCGATCACCTTGAGGTTCATGGTGGCCAGCACGCTGGCCTCGAGGTCGTGGCCCATGGAAACAAGCGCCGCGTCGCATTCGCCGACGCCCGCCTCGCGCAGGGCCGCCTCGTCGCGCACGTCGAGGATCAGCGCCTGGTCCAGCTTGTCGGCCATGGCGTTGACGACCTTGTCGTCGCCGTCGATGCCGATGACGTAGTTCTCGAAGCGGGCAAGTTCGGTCGCGACCGTCGCGCCGAAATTTCCCAGCCCGAGCACGGCGAAACTGCCTTTCTTCTCGGCCATGGTTCCCAGCCCTTCATTCGGTTGGGAAGAAGGGTATCGCGGGCGCGGGGGAAGTCGAGGCCGCGCCGCATCAAGATTTGCGCCGGAACCGGGCTAGTCGCCGCCCTTCAGCAGCGCGGCCAGCCCGTCGCGATAGGTCGGGTGGATCAGCTTCACCCCCAGTTCCGACTTGATGCGGTCGTTCCGCACGCGCTTGCTTTCGGCGTAGAAGCTGCGCGCCATGGGGGTCATGTCGGCGTCGTCGAAGGCGATCGCCGGGGGGCGCGGCACGCCCAGCAGGTCGGCGGCGTGGGCGATCACGTCCTCGGGCGGGGCCGGGTCGTCGTCGCAGAGATTGTAGACCGCGCCGGGATTGGGGCGGTCGATCGAGGCCGCGAGCACCTGCGCGATGTCGTCCACGTGGATGCGGCTGAACACCTGTCCGGGCTTGACGATCCGCCGCGCGGTGCCCGCGCGCACCTTGGCGAAGGGGCCGCGGCCGGGGCCGTAGATCCCCGCCAGCCGGAAGATGTGCAGCGGCAGGCCGGTGTCCCGGGCGAGGTCCTGCCACGCCGTTTCGGCCGCGACGCGGGCCACGCCGCGCCTTGTCGAGGGCGTGAGCGCCGTGTCCTCGTCCACCCAGCCGCCGCCGTGATCGCCGTAAACCCCCGTGGTCGACAGGTAGCCCACCCACAGCAGGTGCGGCGCGGCCCGCGCGATGGCGTCGCGGGCGACGGCCAGCGTGGGGTCGGTGCCATCGTCCGGCCCGGCCGAGATCAGCAGATGCGTGGCGCGCGCCAGCGCGGGCCCCGGGTCGTCGCCGGGAAAGATCATGGGCGTGACGCCGGTGGCCGTGATGGCGCCGGCCTTGTCGGCGCTGCGGGTGGTGCCGGTGATGCGCCAGTCGCGCTTCAGCAGGATCGGCGCGAGCGCGCGGGCGGAAAAGCCGTGACCGAAGGACAGGAGGTTCATGGGAACGGGGTAGACGGGCGGTGGGCGCTGATCAAGCCCGGGCCGTGGCGTGGGTGGTGGAGATGCGTGGGGGCTGCCTGCCCCCACACCCCCGGAGGTATTTGGGGAAAGATGAAGGGCGGGGGCGAGACCGTCTGGCGAGGCCCGGCCGGGCGCCGCCGTGCGGCCCGTTCGCGGATCAGCCGGTGAGCAGATGCAGCACGGCGCGTTCGGCGATGCGCAGGCCGCGCTGCTCGGGCGCGGCGTCGGCCAGCGCGGCGCGGTCGTCCGCGTCGCGATCGGTGAGGGCGATCACGTCGGGGTGGATGTAGCTGTTGCGCGCGATGGTCGGCGTGTTGCCGAGGCGGTTGGCGGCGGCCTCGGCCATGGCCTTGATCGTCAGTTTTTCCTCTTTCAACGCGATCTCCATCGCGGCGGTGGTGCCGTTCCAGGTGCGGAAGGTCTTGGCGGTGAAGCCATCCTGCCCGGTGATGTCGTGCAGAAGCTCGTTCACCTGGGTCGACGTGACCTCGTGCGCCGCGCCCGCGTCGTCGAGCCAGGTGACCAGCGTCGCGCCGGGCAGGTCGTCGAGCTGGTGGAGCACCTGCGCCAGGCGCTTGTCGCGAAGGCTGCGCTTTATGGTGGCGCCGCCCTTGCCGGGATAGCTGAGCTTCAGCGCGTCGGGGCCGAGCTGCACGTGCCGGGGCCGCAGCGTGGTGGCGCCATAGGTGCCGTTCTCCTCGGCGTAATCGCGGTTGCCCACGCGCAAGGACAGCCGGTCGATCATCGCGAGCACCGCCGCCGTGGCCACGGCGCGGTCGCCCGCCGCGCCCTGCAGGTCGCGCCGGATGCGCTGCCGGATCGCCGGCAGGGCCGCGCCGAACCCGGCGAGATCGTCGAATTTCCGGCGCGCGCGGAAGGCGGTCCATGCCGCGTGGTAGCGGTACTGCTTGCGGTCGCGGTCGTCGCGCCCGGTGGCCTGCAGGTGGCCGTCGGGGCGGGGGCAGATCCAGACATCGCCATAGGCGGGCGGCACGGCCAGCGCGTCCAGGCGCCGCCGCTCGGCCCGGTCGTCGATGCGGGTGCCGTCGGGCGCGGTGTAGGACCAGCCGCGCCCGGCCCGCCGCCGGGTGATGCCGGGCCGGGTGTCTGGGTAGTAGACCAGGTCGGGTACATCCTTCATCGTGCCCGTCAACACCCGCCCGGAACGCGCGGTTCCGCGCCGGCCTTGCTTGTGGGGAAGGGGCCTTTTCGCTAAGCCTCGCGCAACCCCCGAGGAGCCGCGATCCATGACAGAACCCCGCAGCCTGCCCATCGAAAGCCCCGAGGCGCCGCAGCCCCAGGCGTTCACCGATCCCGACGCGGCGGTCGCGCGCCTGAAGGAGCTGTACGACCAGGCGTCGCAGTTCCTGTGCGACCGGTTCACCGCCGCCATCGGGGGCGAAACGCCGCAGGCCCGGTACCGCGCGTTCTACCCCGAGATCCGGATGACCACGACGACCTACGGCACCACCGACAGCCGCCTGAGCTTTGGCCACGTGGCGGTGCCGGGGCGGTACTCGACCACGATCACCCGGCCGGACCTGTTCGCCAACTACCTGCGCCAGCAGCTGCGGTTCCTGCTGACGAACCAGGACGTGCCGGTCATCATCGGCGCGTCCGAGACGCCGATGCCGGTGCATTTCGCCGTGGCCAACAGCCCCGGCCTGACCGTGCCGCAGGAAGGCGCGGCGGATTTCGTGCTGCGCGACGTGTTCGACGTGCCCGATCTCAGCACCACCCACGACGCCATCGTGAGCGGCGAGGGCTTCACCTACGAGGACGGATCGGGGCCGCTGGCGCCCTTCACCGCGCAGCGCATCGACTATTCGCTGGCGCGCCTGTCCCATTATACCGCGACCGACGCCGAGCATTTCCAGAACCACGTGCTCTTCACGAACTACCAGTTCTACATCGAGGAGTTCGAGGCCTATGCCCGCCAGGCGCTGGCCGATCCCGACAGCGGCTATACCGCCTTCGTGGGGCCGGGCAACGTGGTGATCACCGACCCCGAGGCGCCGCTGCCCGCGCCCGCCAAGATGCCGCAGATGCCGACCTATCACCTCGTGCGCGACAAGGGGCAGGGCATCACCATGGTCAATATCGGCATCGGCCCGTCGAACGCGAAGACCGCGACCGACCACATCGCCGTGCTGCGCCCCCATGCCTGGCTGATGGTCGGCCACTGCGCGGGGCTGCGCAATTCGCAGCGTCTGGGCGATTTCGTGCTGGCCCACGGCTACCTGCGCGAGGATCACGTGCTGGACGACGACCTGCCGGTCTGGGTGCCGATCCCGGCGCTGGCCGAGATCCAGATCGCGCTGGAGACCGCGGTCGAGGACGTGGCCGAGCTGGAAGGCTACGAGCTGAAGCGCATCATGCGCACGGGCACCGTGGCCACCATCGACAACCGCAACTGGGAGCTGCGCGACCAGTCCGGCCCTGTGCAGCGGCTGAGCCAGTCGCGCGCCATCGCCCTGGACATGGAGAGCGCCACCATCGCCGCCAACGGGTTCCGCTTCCGCGTGCCCTACGGCACGCTTCTGTGCGTCAGCGACAAGCCGCTGCACGGCGAGCTGAAGCTGCCCGGCATGGCGAGCGACTTCTACCGCACCCAGGTGGCGCGTCACCTGCTGATCGGCGTGCGCGCCATGGAGAACATCCGCGAGATGCCGCTGGAACGGATCCATTCCCGCAAGCTGCGGTCCTTCGAGGAGACGGCGTTCCTGTGAGCGACGCGCCGGCGCCCGCCGGGGATGCGGCGCCGCGTCCCGTGGTGGCCGTGGTGATCATGGTGGTCGCCATGTCGCTGATCCCGGTGGGCGATGCCTTCAACAAGGCCGCCGCGAATGCGTCCGACCACGCGCCGGTCACGCTGGCCTGGTGGCGGTTCGCCGTGGGCACGGTGCTGGTGCTGCCCGTCGCGCTGGGACTGGCGCGGGACCGGCGGCCGCGGCGGGCGTTCCTGGCGGCGGCCGCGCTGCGCGGCGCGCTGATCGGGGGTGGCATCGTCTGCATCACCACCGCGCTGACGCAGGTGCCGCTGGCCGACGCCTTCGGCGCGTTCTTCATCGGCCCCTTCGTCGCCATGGCGCTGGCCCGCGTCGTGTTGGGCGAGCCGGTCGCGCCCCGCGACTGGGCCGCGGCGGCCCTGGGATTTGCCGGCGTGCTGCTGGTGGTGCGGCCGGGCGCGGAGATGCAGCCGGGCGTGCTGTGGGCCGTGGGGGCGGGCTGCTTCTATGGCACCTACATCACCGCCACGCGGGCGACGGCGCATATCGGGCGGCCGCTGTCGCAGCTGGCGGGGCAGCTGGTGGCGGGGCTGATCCTGCTGTTGCCGCTGGCGCTGGCCGATCCGGTGCCGCTCTGGCCGCAGGTGCCGGGATTGCTTCTGGGCTCGGGCGCGGCGTCGGGCACCGGCAACCTGCTGGCCATCGTGGCGCTGTCGCTGGGGGCCACGGGGCTGCTTGCACCGCTGATCTACACGCAATTGCTGGTGGCGGCGGTGCTGAGCGTGCTGGTTTTCGGCGATCCGATTTCGGGCGTCGCGGCGTTTGGCATGACGCTGATCGTGCTTGCGGGGCTCAGCCGTGTGGTTTCGAGGGCCTGATTACACGTATTTTTCGTGTTATAGGCGATTATACCCCTTGTTTTCCTTGACCTGACAGCCCCTAGGCGTTGTGTTGATGCCATAGATGGCGGCACTGCCGCATCACGACAGGCAAGAATGCACGAGGAGAGCACTGATGGCCACGAAACCGATGACGAAGACCCAGCTGGTGGCGGCCCTGGCCGAGAAGATGGGCAGCGACAAGAAATCCGCCAACGAGGCGCTGGAGGCGATGACCACCGTCATCACCGAGGAAGTGTCGAACGGCGGCGCCGTGACCCTGCCCGGCGTCGGCAAGATCTACTGCCGCGAGCGCCCCGAGCGCATGGTGCGCAACCCCGCCACCGGCGAGCAGATCAAGAAGGACGCCGACAAGGTGGTCAAGATGACCATCGCCAAGGCGCTGAAGGACAGCGTGAACGGCTGATGTTCCGCGGGGGACCCGTGGGGGCCAGCCCCCACACCCCCGAGGTATTTCGGGAAAGATGAAGGGGCGGGGCCGGCGGCCGCGCCCCTTTTCGTTTGCGAGGCGCGAGGCGACGGACAGCGAGGCGCCCGTCCGGAGGACCGGCATTGCCCGGAAAGATGGGGCGCCATACGCTGCAGGGAGCGGGAGCCGTTCACTAGGGAGAGGTTCGCATGACAGCCTTCATCGTCGGCCGGATGACGATTCACAGCCGGGACTGGATGGACGAATACTTTTCCACGATCCCCGACCTCGTGGCGCGGCACGGGGGCGCGTTCCGGGTGCGGGGCGGAGACCCGGTGGCCCTGGAGGGGGACGGACCCCTGCCGGACGCTGCCTTCATCATCGAGTTTCCCGACCGCGCGCATGCCCGGTCCTTCTGGGAGTCGGACGCGTTCCAGGCGCTTGCGGTCCTGCGGCGGTCCGGGTCCACGTTGGACGCCATTCTCGTCGACGGGGTGGCGTGACCCCGCTGGCTGCCGCCCCGGTCTGCCGCCGCTCCGGGCGCGGCGCCGGCTGGATCCGGTTGCGCCGCTTCCCGCTCGGGCCCGCCGCCGCAGGGGAGATCGGCCGTGGCACGCAACTCGGAAACCGGCCGAGGCCGCGCGCCGCGCGCGGTTTTTCGGCTTGCAGGGCCGGCGGTCGGCGGTGAAAGGAAGGCATGGCGAAATCCACCCGCAAGAAGACCGCGCGCCGGAGCGAACCGAAGCTGAGCGCGGAGAAGGGCGGCGCGACGCGGCGCCGGCCGCGCCCGGTGCGCTGGCTGCTGCGCTGGGTCCTGCGGCTGGGGCTGGTGGCGGTGACGCTGGTCCTGCTGGCCGTGTCCCTGTTCGCCGTCTTCAACCCGCCCACCACCTGGTACATGGCGTCCGAGACGCGGCGGCTGGGCGCCGTCGACCATGAATGGGTGCCGCTGTCGGGCGTCGCGCCGGTGATGGCGCGCGCGGTCGTGGCGGCGGAGGACGCGAATTTCTGCACCCATTGGGGGTTCGACATCGCGGCCATCCGCAAGGCCATCGCCGAAGGCGGCGAGCGGGGCGCCTCGACCATCAGCCAGCAGGTGGTGAAGAACGTCTATCTCTGGCACGGGCGGTCGTGGCTGCGAAAGGCGCTGGAGGCCGCGATCACCCCGGTGATGGAGCTGGTCTGGCCCAAGGCGCGCATCGTCGAGGTCTACCTGAACGTGGCCGAGTTCGGCGAGGGCGTGTTCGGCATCGACGCCGCAGCCTACCGCTATTTCCGGGTGACGCCGGCGCAGCTCAACGCCGAGCAGGCGTCGCGGCTGGCCGCCATCCTGCCCGATCCCAAGGGGCGGTCGGCCTCGACCCCGTCGGATTTCGTGCTGCGGCGGGCGCGATCGATCCGTGACGGTGCGGCGACCATCGACGCGGACGGGCGGGCCGCCTGTTTCCAGTAGCGCCCCCACTGGACGCGGCGCCGCGATCAAGGCATTCATCCCCTACTCCCCCATTCGAACCCGAGGCTGCCATGTACCGCCTGTTCCACGTCCCGTTGTCGCCGTTCTGCCGCAAGGTGCGGCTGGCCCTGGCCGAGAAGCGCATCGAGGTCGAGCTGGTCGAGGAGCGCTACTGGGAGCGCGACGCCGACTTCATGCGCCGCAACCCGGCGGGCAAGGTACCCGTGCTGCGGGTGGACGGCGCGCACCTGTCGGAATCCATGGCGATCTGCGAGTTCCTGGAGGAAACCCACCCCGAGCCCGCGCTGCTGCCCGCCACCACCGAAGGCCGCTATGAGACGCGGCGGCTGGTGTCGTGGTTCGATGACAAGTTCTTCAACGAGGTGACGTCGAAGTTGCTTTACGAACGGGTGAACAAGAAGGTGATGAAGCAGGGCTATCCCGACAGCGCGGCCGTGAAGGCGGGGGCCAAGGCGATCAAGTTCCACCTTGATTACATGGCGTGGCTGCTGGACCAGCGGCGCTGGCTGGCGGGCGACCAGATGACCCTGGCCGATTTCGCCGCCGCCGCGCACCTGTCGTCGCTGGATTACATCTCGGACGTGGACTGGCGCCGGTCCGAGACCGTCAAGGACTGGTACGCGACGATCAAGTCGCGGCCCGCCTTCCGCAGCATCCTGGCCGACCAGGTGCCGGGCTTCCCGCCGCCCGCGCATTATACCGACCTGGATTTCTGATGGCGGGCCGGCCGCCCGAGTATTTCCAGACCAGTGATGAGGGCGCCGCCGCGCTGAAGGCCGATCTGGCGGCCTTCGCGGCCGAGGCGGGTTTCGTGAAAATGGGCGTGTGCCGTCCCGACGCGATCCCCGAGGCGGCGGGCCGGCTGCGGGCGTTCCTGGACGACGGCCACCACGGGCAGATGGGCTGGATGGCCGAGCGCACCGGCTGGCGTGGCGACCCGGCCGCGCTGTGGCCCGCGGCGCGGTCGGTGGTGATGCTGGCCGAAAGCTATACCCCCGGGCACGACCCGCTGGACGACCTGGAGGATGGCACCCGCGGGGCGGTCAGCGTCTATGCCCAGGGGCGCGATTACCACGACGTGGTGAAGAAGCGGCTGAAGCGGGTGGGCCGCTGGCTGCTGGACCGGGCGGGGGCGGGGGCCGAGATCAAGGTCTTCGTCGACACCGCGCCGGTGATGGAGAAGCCGCTGGCCCAGGCGGCGGGGCTGGGCTGGCAGGGCAAGCACACCAACCTGCTGGGCCGCGACCTGGGCAACTGGGTGTTTCTCGGCGCGATCTTCACCACCGTCGCGCTGCCGCCCGACCCCCCCGAGGCCGAGCATTGCGGCAGCTGCACCCGGTGCCTCGACATCTGCCCCACGGACGCCTTTCCCGCGCCCTTCCGGCTGGATGCTCGGCGCTGCATCTCCTACCTGACTATCGAGCATCGCGGTCCGGTGGACGAGGCGCTGCGCCCCGGGCTGGGCAACCGGATCTACGGGTGCGACGACTGCCTTGCGGTGTGCCCGTGGAACAAGTTCGCCACCGCCGCGCGCGACATGCGGCTGGCGCCGCAGCCGGGACGGCGCGCGCCCGAATTGGCGACGCTCGCCCGGCTGGACGATACGGGATTCCGGGCGATGTTCGCCGGGTCGCCGATCAAGCGGATCGGGCGCGACCGCATGGTGCGCAACGTGTGCTACGCCATCGGCAACTCGGGCGCGCCGCACCTGTCGCAATCTGTGGCGCCGCTGACACAGGACCCCGATCCCGCCGTTGCCGATGCGGCCCGCTGGGCTAGGATGCGGCTGGCGCAGAACTGACCGGAGGACACCCGTGGCCCAACGCGGCTTGCTGCACAGGATCGCGATCAGGGCCGAGGCGTGGGTGGACCGGGTGCGACCGCGGCGGCGGCCCGAGGCCCCGGTGCTGGACGCCTATCGCGGATACGCCGTGCCGGGGGGCGTGGTCCTGCGCGGCCGCGTGCTGGGCAGCTTGCGCCGCACGACCCCCGACCCGGAACAGAGCCGCTGGCAGAACGCGCGCGAGATGATCTCGCTGTTTTTGAGCGACGAGGTCGCCGGCGTCACCGTCCTGGCGCCCGACCACGGCGTCGCGGTTCAAAGCGACGAGGAAGGCTACGTCACGCTGGAGGTGCCGGTCACCGGCGCGCCGCCCGGCTGGTACGACGTGCCCCTGGAGATCGAGGGCCAGCCCGACAGCCGCAAGATGTTTCGCGCGATGATCCCGTCGCCGCAGGCACGGCTGGGCGTGATCTCGGACATCGACGACACGATGATGCAGACCGGGGCCTACTCGCTTCTGCGCAACCTGTGGACCACCTTCACCGGCTCGGCCGAGACGCGGCGGATCTTTCCCGATGCCATCGTGCTGATGGACTGGCTGACCAACCACGGGCGCAACCCGGTGTTCTACGTCAGCTCGAGCCCCTGGAACCTGCATGCCTTCCTGGAACGGGTGTTCGACCGGGCGGGGCTGGCCACCGGCCCGATGTTCCTGCGCGACCTGGGGATCAGCGAGACGCAGTTCATCTCGGGCACCCATGGCGACCACAAGGGCAGCGCCATCGACCGGATCATGGCGGCGAACCCGGGCCTGGATTTCGTGCTGCTGGGCGACACCGGCCAGCACGACGCCGAGGTCTACCTGGAGGCCACGCACCGCCATGGCGGGCGCGTGCGCGCCGTGGCCCTGCGCGAGCCGGGGCCGGGCCCCGACGACGCCAGCCGCGCGGCGATCGCGGCGCTGAAGCGGCAGGGGGTGAAGGTGGTGCATGACCGCGATTTCAGCGCGGCGGCGGACCGGCTGTCGGCGGCCGGGCTGGCGCCCTGAGCGGGATCAGTCGCTGCCGGCGCCCACGATCATCTCGGCCGCGCTGATGAGCAGGTTGTCCAGCGTGGCCCGGAATTCGTTCACCGCCTGCACGTAGACCGCCAGGGCGGGTTCCGCCGCGGGCAGGGCCAGCACGATCTGCGGGGCGAGGTAATACAGCAGCATCGCCAGCGCCGTCAGGAACAGTACGAGGCCGAAGCCCAGCCGGAAGGCCGACCCCGACCTGCGGGCCGGACCGTCATCCTCGTCGTCGAAATCGTCGTCGAAGCTGTCGGATTGCCGCCGCGACGTGGCCGTGAGTGTCGAATTGATCTGGTCGATATCCGGCAGCAAATCGCCGCGCGACGCGGCGGCGGCCCGGGCGCGGTCCTGCGTGTCGCGCGCGTCCTGGCGCCGGGTCGGGGCCGGGTCATCCATCGTGTCCGAGCTGTCGTCCCGGGTCGCGCGGTCGTCTTCGAGCGTGGCGGCGATGTCGGCAGCGACGGGGTCGTGGGGCGGCGTTTCCACGCGATCGGGCCCGGTGTCCCAATCCTCGAGAAAGGCGTCGTCGTCGTCCTCGTCTTCCTTGTCGTCCACGTCCGGCGCGCCGGCGTCGGCCTGTCCGGCCGGGTCCCGGTCGTCCGCGTCTTCGGCGGTCTCCTCGTCCGCCGGGAGCGTCTCGTCGGGCAGGTCCACGGGCGCCGTCGCGGCCGGTTCGCCCCAATCCGCCTCGTCGTCGTAGTCGTCCGTCGCGGCGGGGTCCGGCACGGGCGGCGGCGGGGGCGCCTCGCGGCGGCGCGCGGGCTCGGGCAGGCCCATCTCGGTCTGCTCTTCCACGGGCTGGGCGGCGGCGCGGCGGCGCTGGGCGGCTTCGCGTTCGGCCTCCTCGCGCAGGATGGCGCGGGTGCGTTCGTCAAGCTCGCGCCGGCGGCGGCGCTGATCGGTCCCGTCTTCGGATGAGGTGTCGTCGGCGGGTGGGGAGTCGCTGGCGGGGTCACGCGCCACACCGTCGGGGCCGGCGAACCAGGTGTGCCCGCAATTGGAGCATTGCACGTCGCGGCCCTCGGAAGGGATGAGACCCGGGTCGATCTCGTACTGCGCCTCGCAATTCGGGCAGATCAGCCGCATCACGTTTCCCTTTGTCGCGGCGCCATTTTCGACTTCCGCTTGCCTGTACTGAATTGTTAGCTGTGCGTCAGAGCATTTCAAACCCCTGACGCCGTGTCCGGGGGTTTCACGCCACACTGTGTGGCACAGCTGCCGGGATGGGGACCGTTTTGATCGAGCTTTCGGGCGTGAGCTATGGCTATGACGGGCGGCCATTGATCCAGGACCTGGACCTGGCATTGGCGCCGGGGTCGTTCCATTTCCTGACCGGGCCGTCCGGCGCCGGGAAAACCACGCTGTTGAAATTGTGCTACCTGGAACTGGCGCCGGTGCAGGGCCGGATCTCGGCCTTCGGCAAACCCGCGGAGCAGCTGGGCCGGGACGGGATCGCGCAGCTGCGCCGCCGCGTGGGCGTGGTGCACCAGGATTGCCGGTTCCTTGACCACCTTCCGCTGCTCGACAACATCGCGCTGCCGCTGGCGGCCTCGGGCCAGCCGATCGAGGCACACGCCGCCGATATCTCGGCGCTGCTGGAATGGGTCGGGCTGGACGGGCGGGCCGATGCCCTGCCGCCACAGTTGTCGGGGGGCGAGCGGCAGCGCGCCGCGCTGGCCCGCGCGCTGATCCTGTCGCCCGACGTGATCCTGGCCGACGAGCCCACGGGCAATGTCGACTGGGAGATGTCTTTGCGGCTTCTGTCGCTGCTGGTCGAGCTGAACCGCATGGGCAAGGCGGTTCTGATCGCCACCCATGACCTGAACCTGATCCGGCAGGCCAAGTCGCAGGTGCAGGCCCGTGTGCTGCGCCTGCGCGCCGGGCGGCTGGACGTGGCGGGGGCGGACCTGTGAGCCGGATGGTGCCGATCCTTGGGCTGCTGCGGGGCGACACCTCGGCCGACCGGGTGGTGCCGCCCACGGGCTTCACCGCGCGGCTGACGGTGTTCACCGCGGCGGCCATGGCCTTCCTCGCGGTCTTCGCGCTGGCGCTGTCGCTGGCCACCGCGCGGCTGGCCGACCGCTGGGGCACCGCGCTGGCGCAGGGGGCGACGATCCGCATCTCGGCCCCCGCCGAGCAGCGGGCGGCGCAGACCGAGGCGGTGCTGCGGATCCTGCGCGAGACCCCGGGCGTCGCGTCGGCCCGCGCGCTGGGCGAGGACGAGCAGCGCGCGCTGCTGGCGCCGTGGTTCGGCCCCGACCTGCCGGTCGAGACCCTGCCGATCCCGCAACTGGTCGAGGTGGTCGAGGACGGCCGCGGCTTCGACGCGCAGGGGGTGCGCCTGCGGCTGAGGGCCGAGGCGCCCGGCGCCGTGCTGGACGACCACAGCAGGTGGCGGCGTCCGCTGGTGCGCGCGGCGGATCGGCTGAACCTGCTGGGGCTGGGCGCACTGACGCTGATCGTGCTGACCATGGCCGCGATGATCACGCTGGCCGCCGGTGCCGCGCTGGCCGCCAATCGTCAAGTGATGGCGGTGCTGCGGCTGGTGGGCGCGCGCGACACCTACATCGCGCGGGCCTTCGTGCGCCGGTTCACCCTGCGCGCGGGGCTTGGCGCCGCGGTGGGCACGGCCCTGTCCATGGGTGCAGTGGCCGCGCTGCCGCGGATGGACGCCGCCGGAAGCTTCCTGACCGGGCTGGGCTTCACCGGGGCGGGCTGGCTGCTGCCCTTGCTGATCCCGCCGCTTGCTGCTTTGATCGCGTTCTGGGCCACGCGATACGCCGCGATGAAAGCGTTGAAGGAGATTCCATGAACGCGCTCCAGTTCCTGCGCTCGCTGGCGTTCAACATCTACATGTACGTCTTCATGGCGGGTCTGGGGATCGTGTTCTTCCCGTGGGCCGCGTTCTCGTCGCGGGGCGCACGCACGGCCTGCACGATCTACGCCAACCACATCGTGCGGATGGCGGCGATCATGGTGGGCCTGAAATCCGAGGTGCGCGGCCCCGTTCCGCAGGGCGAGGTCATGGTCGCGGCCAAGCACCAGTCGTTCCTGGACATCCTGATCATCTTCGCCGCGCTGCCCCGACCCAAGTTCATCATGAAGGCCGAGCTGATGTATGCCCCCGTGCTGGGGCAGTACGCTTATAGGCTCGGCTGTGTGCCGGTGAACCGGGGCAAGCGGGGCAAGGCCGTCGCCAAGATGCTGGAGGACGTGCAGCGCGGGCGGCGCGAGCCGGGGCAGTTGTGCATCTATCCGCAGGGCACCCGCGTGGCGCCCGGCGTTCCGGCCCCCTACAAGATCGGGACCCACGTCCTTTACGAACAGCTGGGACAGGACTGCGTGCCCGTGGCGACCAATGTGGGCGTGTTCTGGCCCAAGCGCGGCGTCACGCGCCGCCCGGGCACCTGCGTGGTCGAGTTCCTCGAGCCGATCAAGCCGGGGCTGGGCCGCCGCGAGTTCATGAAGCAGCTGGAAGACTCGATCGAAGGGGCCTCGAACCGCCTGAACGACGAGGCGGGGTTCGTCCCGCCGGCGGCCCGCACGGGGGACTGAGCCCCGGCGGGATTTGGTATACCAAGGCGGCGCGTTCGCTGTTAGCGTCCCGGCAATCGCATCAGGAGGACGCCATGACCGCCAAGACGCTTGCCATCGGCAATTACAACGACACCGACGCCGCCGCGCTGGAGCATGACCTGGACGCCAAGCGTGTCTCCAGCCTGGACGAGGCCCTGGCGCTGGACGACGCCGCGCGCGAGGCCGTGACCGCCATCGCCTACATGGGCCACGCGGCCTTCGGTGGCGATGCCATGGACGCGTTCCCGAACCTTGGCCTGATCGCGAATTTCGGCGTGGGCTACGACGCCATCGATGTGGACGCGGCGAGCGCCCGGGACATCGCGCTGACCAACACGCCGGACGTGCTGAACGACGACGTGGCCGACCTGGCCGTGGCCATGCTGCTGATGCAGGGGCGGCGGATGCGGCAGGGCGACGAGCTGGTCCGCTCGGGCCGCTGGGCCGACGGCGAAAGCTTTCCGCTGAACCGCAAGATGAGCGGCGCGAAAGTGGGTATCCTCGGGCTGGGCCGGATCGGGCACGACATCGCCAGCCGCCTGGCCGCGTTCAAGATGGATCTGCATTACTGGTCGCGCTCGGAAAAGGACACGCCCGGCTGGACCTACCACGGCGATCCCATGGACCTGGCCGGCGCGGTGGACGTGCTGGTCATCGCGCTGGTGGGCGGCCCCGAGACCGAGAACATGGTGAATGCCGCCATGCTGGACGCTCTGGGCAAGGACGGCGTGGTCATCAACATCTCGCGCGGGACGACCGTGGACGAGGGCGCGCTGCTGGACGCGCTCGAGGCCGGCCGCATCGCCGGTGCCGGGCTGGACGTGTTCGTGGGCGAGCCCAAGGTCGATCCGCGCTTCTACAAGCTGGACCAGGTGGTGCTGCAGCCGCACCAGGGGTCCGGCACCGTCGCGACGCGGGCCGCCATGGGTCAGCTGCAGCGTGACAACGTGGCCGCCTTCCACGATGGCAAGCCGCTGCTGACCCGCGTGAACTAGCGCGTGGCGGGCGAGGGCGGCGGGGGGCCCCGCCGTTCCCGTTCACGGTGCCAGATATAGACGCCGGCCGCGATGATGATCAGGCCGCCCAGCAGCGTCCAGACGGTGGGCCAGGTGCCGAACACCAGGATTGAGGCGATGGCCGCCAGCACGATCTGGATATAGATCATCGGCGCGAGGATCGACGCATCCGCCAGCCGGTGCGCGTAGGTCGCGAAGATGTGGCTGGTGCCGCCGAAGATCCCGACGAGGCACAGCACCACGTAGCCGCCGACGCTGTCGGGCCAGACCCAGACCGACCAGGCGAAGGGCAGCAGGACCAGCGTGGCGAGGCCCGAGGCCCAGACCTGCGAGGTCGCGTTGCTTTCGATCCCGGCCAGCATCCGCGTCATGATGAAGTAGAGCGACGCCAGCGTCATCGCGAGCAGGTTCAGCAGCATCGCCGGGTGGAACTCGGCCCCCCAGGGCTGCATCACGACCAGCACGCCCAGGAAGCCCACGCAGACGGCCACCAGCCGGTGGATGCCCACCCGTTCGCCCAGGATCGGGATGGCGAGCAGCGTCACCGCGATGGGGCCCGAAAACATGATCGTCGTCGTCACCGTCAGCGGCAGGTATTGCAGCGCGGTGAAGTTGCACACGGTGCTGCCCATCAGGAACAGCGACCGCAGCGCCTGCCGTTTCGGCGCGTTCGACCGGATGGCGTCGCCCCCCTCGCGCGGGAGGAACATCACCAGCGCCTGCAGGAAATGCACCGCGTAACGCGCGAACACGACCTGGATCGCCGGCAGCCCCGCCAGCACCAGCCACTTGGCCGAGGTATCGATGCAGGTGAAGCCCAGCACGGCCAGGGCCATCATCCCGATGCCCAGGCCCAGCCGGTCTTCTCGGGCCGCCACCTCGTGATGAAGTGGCGGCTGATGAACGCTTGGCATCAGCCCACCGACCACCCGCCGTCGATGACATGGGCGTGCCCGGTGGTGAAGGCGCTCTCGTCCGAGCCCAGGTAGATCGCCAGCTTGGCGATTTCCTCGGGCGTGCCGACGCGGCCCATGGGCTGGCGGGCGATGAACTGTTTCTTCGCGGCCTCGTAGTCGCCGCTGTCTTCCCATCGCTGGTGCAGCGACGGGCTGTCCACGGTGCCGGGGCAGATGCAGTTGCAGCGCACGCCGGTGGTCACGTAGTCCAGCGCGACCGACTTGGTCATGGCGATGACCGCCGCCTTGGTCGCCGCATAGACGAAGCGATTCGGCGCCGCGATGATCGAGCTGGCCACGGACGAGACGTTGATGATCGAGCCGCCGCCGCGTTCCACCATGCCCGGCAGGGCGGCCTGCATCCCGTGGAACTGCGTGCGGCAGTTCAGGTCGAACGCGAAGCCCCACTGCTCGTCCGTGCAATCGGCGATGGTGCCGTTATGCACGAAGCCCGCGCAGTTCACGAGGATGTCGGGCTTGGCGTCGGTGATCGCCTTTTGCAGCGCGTCCTTGTCGGTGGCGTCCAGCGCGAAGCTTTCGGCCGCCTTGATGTCCGACAGCAGGTCACCCTTCAGGTCGGTGGCCACCACGTGCGCGCCCTCGGCGGTCATCGCCTCGGCCACGGCGCGGCCGATGCCTTGCCCGGCCGCCGTGATGAAGGCGCGTTTTCCGTTCAGTCTCATGTTACTTGCTTTCCAGGTTCTTGGTCATCCAGTCCACCATCTCGGGGACGTTCAAATCGCCCGAGCCGCCATCGCGCGCGGCCCTCAGGGTGGCATCGGCGCAGCCGGCCATGCGGCTGTCGACGCCGAAATTCTCGGCCATCTGCTTGTAGTAGCCCACGTCCTTGGCCGCGTTCGCGACCGAGAAGGCCAGGTCGATCTGCCCGTCGGTGGCATAGTTCTTGATGAAGTCCATCATGCCCGAGTGGTTCGGCCCCGCGGCCATCACGTCGTAGACCATCTGGCGCGGCACGCCGACCTTGTCCGACACGGCGAAGACCTCGGACATGGCCATGGCGGTGGTCATGGCGAAGAAGTTGTTCATCAGCTTGATCTTGTGGCCGTTGCCCAGGTCGCCCAGGTGGAAGACGTTCTCGCCCAGGTCGTCGAGCACCGGCTTCACCTTGTCGTAGGCGTCCTTGTCGCCGGCGCACATGATGTTCAGCTTGCCGTCCACCGCGTGGGCGGGCGTGCGGCCCAGCGGCGCGTCCAGGTAGGCGGCGCCCTTCTCGGCCAGGTCGGCGCCGATCTTGGTGGTCGAGCTCGGCAGCGAGGTGCCGAAGTCGATGACCACCTGCCCGGATTTCGTTCCGGCCAGGACGCCGTCGTCGCCGTAGATGCGCGATTCGACATGGTCAGACGTGCCCATGCACAGCATCACGATGTCCGAGCCTTCGGCCAGTTCCCGGGCCGACGCGGCCTCGGTCGCGCCGCGCGAAATGGCTTCCTCGATCCCGCTGCGGTCGCGGTTGCCCAGTGCGATGACGGGATAGCCGGCCTTCTGCAGGCACTCGACCATGGCGCGGCCCATCAGCCCCAGCCCGATGAATCCGATAGTTGGCTTGCTCATGCTTTCTTCCTTTCGTGATCGTCAGGCGCAGGCCGGGCTGTCGCCCGTCCAGCGATGAATCGGGATGTGCGGCTGCGGCGCGAGCCGGGCGCGCGTGTCCAGCCACATCTGCCGCCACGTGGACCAATCCCCCAGGACCGCGTTCGGGTCCCTGGCCGAGCGGGCGACGAATTCGGGGAAATGCGACCGCCCCGTGGGCTGGCCGGTGACGTTGTAGCGGATGTCGAAGCTCCACCGGAACCGGTCCGAGCGGTTGTCGAGCGATGCGTGCGGCGTCAGCGGGTGGAAGATCACCGCGCCGCCGGCCTTCACCGGCAGGGGGATCGCCCTGGATTCGTCCAAAAAGCCGTCCGCGATGGCGGTCTGGCGCTTGGGGCAGTGCGGGTACATCTGCGGCCGGCCCGGCACGACCTGCAGGCAGCCGTTCTCGACGGTGGCATCCTCGACCGCGATCCAGACGGTGACCATCCGCGTGTCGTCGCCGTCCTCGTGCGCGACGGCGCGGTCCTGGTGCCAGTCGGTCTGCATCAGGTGGGCGCGCGTCTCGGACTCGCGGATATTCGGCGCGGGCGGCTTCAGGCGGACGTGCTGGATCGGGTTCGACGTGATCTCGGGGCCGATCAGGTCCTCGACCAGGTTTAGAAGCCGCGGGTCTGTCACCATGTCGAAGACCGCCGGACCGATATGGAAGGGCGTGTCGGCGTGGATCTTGTCGCCGGGCAGCGAGATGTCCATCGGCTGAAACCAGTCGCAGCCGGCGTGGTACGAGGTCAGGAGCTTCTGCCAGAAATCAACGCCGTTGGCGGGCGGCACCAGCCCCTGCGCGTGCCAGTCGTCGTAAAGACGGTCGAGCAGGTCGACATATTCGCGGCGCACGGCCTCGAGGGCGGCGGGCGACACTGCGTTTTCGACGACCAGGTAGCCGTCGGACTCGAATCTCGCGATCTGGGTGTCCGTGAGGTGGAGGGGCATGGCCTCGCTCCTTGAAATGGGGAAATAGAAGCGTGCGCCGCCCCGGGGACCGGGACGGCGCGCGGTCACGTCAGAGGAATAGCGTGACGATGGGCGGATACATCAGCAGGACCGACAGCGCGCAGAGCTGCAGCGCGATGAAGGGCAGGAAGCCCTTGAAGATGTCGGTCAGCTCGATCCCCGGAGGGGCCACCGATTTCAGGTAGAACGCGGCCGGCCCGAAGGGCGGCGACAGGAAACTGACCTGCATGTTCATACAGAACACCACGCCGAACCAGATCGGGATGTAGCGCGCGTCGATGCTCGCGAAGAAGCCGATCTCTTCGGCGGGCAGTTTCGTCACGATGGGCAGGAACACCGGCATGATCAGCAGCACGATCCCGATCCAGTCCATGAACATCCCCATGATGAGGAAGATGAACATCATGATCAGGATGATCCCCATGGTGGGCAGGTCGGCCCCGGTGATCAGGTTCGCCACGTAGGTCGGTCCGCCGGCCAGCGTGTAGGCGGCCGCCAGCGCCGCGGCGCCGATGGTGACCCAGATGATCGTGCCCGTGGACTTCAGCGTGCGCATCAGGCTGTCCCACACGATGATGAACGTCATCTCGCGCCGGAAGAGGCCGATCACGAAGACGGCGATCACGCCCATGCCCGCGGCCTCGGTGATGCCGGTGATGCCGCCGTAGATGCTGCCCAGCACCACGCCGATGACGACGATGGGCGCGACAAGGCCCTTGCCCATGTTCCATCCGCGCGACGTGCGTTCACGGCCCACCACGAAGAAGATGGTGGCCAGCGCGATCGCGAAGGCGCCGATCAGGTAGGGGAAGTCGCTGACCATGCCCAGCAGGATCGGATCCTCGCCCTCGCGCGGGACGTTCGCCCCGGTGAGCGTGAAGAACAGCGCCCGGATGATCAGCACGCCCACGACCCAGCACGCCATCCGTGCGAGGAAGCCCAGGAACATCAGGGCCTTCTCGCTGCCCTCGGGGGCGTCGGGATCGGCTTCGGGCAGGGGCGCCATCGACGGCGTGACGCGGGTGCGCACGATGATGTAGATGATGAAGAACGACGCCAGCATGAAGCCCGGCAGGAAGGACGCGGTGAACAGCGCCTTGATCGAGGTTTCCGTCACCAGCCCGTAGAAGATCAGCACGATCGACGGCGGGATCATGGTGCCGAGGCTTCCGCTTGCGCAGATGGTGCCGATGGCGAGGTTCTGGTTGTAGCCCAGCCGCAGCATCTGCGGCAGCGCGATCAGGCCCAGCAGCACGACTTCGCCGCCGATGATGCCCGACATGGCGGCCATGATGACGGCCATGATCGAGGTCACGATGGCGATGCCGCCCCGGGTCCGCGCCAGCCACACGTTCAGGGACGAATACATGTCGCGCGCGATGCCGCATCGCTCGAGTAGTGCCGCCATGAAGATGAAGAGCGGGATCGAGATGAGGACGTAGTTCGTCATCTGCCGGTACACGGCCTGCGCCAGCACCGACAGGGGCCCGCGGCCGAAGGTGTTGAACAGCAGGTCCACGTCGAACTTGAGGATCAGCGTGACCACCGCCAGGAAGGCCGAGGCGAAGCCCAGGGGCATCCCGATGGCCAGCAGCGCGAACATTGCCAGCAGGATGATCAGGCTGAGGGTTCCGATATCTACCATTTTGGACTCAATCGTTCAGGGTGCTGCGGATGTTCTCGATCTCGGTCTCGTCCACCGCATCGGGATTGGCGTAGGCGTCTTCCTTCGACCAGTCGGCGATCAGGTTCGACACGGCCTGCAGGGCCACCAGAACCATCGACAGCAGGAGGAAGGGCTTGATGATGCCGGGAATGGGCGGATCCCAGGCGGTGCCGAAGGTCTCCATCCGCATGAAACGGGTCTCGGCGTCGTTGTAGCCGCCCCAGACCAGCGCGAAGACGAAGAAGCAGATCAGCAGGACCGACATGCTGTCGGACAGCTTGCGCATCCACCGCGGCATCCGGTCGTAGATCACCGGGATGCGGATGTGGCAGCGCTGCTGCATGGCGTACTGGCCCGACAGCAGGAACACGAAGGCCGCGATCCAGAGCGACAGCTCGTTCGCCCAGAGCGTCGGCGCCGAGAAGACGTAGCGCGACACCACCTCGTAGAACATCACCACGACGATCAGCGCGATCGAGATCATGGCGGCGCGGGACAGGATCAGCGACACGATGTCGAAGATGCCGTCGCGGGGCGGTTCGATGTCGCCCTTGAAATCGGACAGGTAGACCGACGCGAACAGGATCGCCCCGAAGATGCAGCCCAGCATCAGCTGGACCATCGGGCGTTCGGCCGGGCGGATCATCTCGTACATCGCGATGGCCTCGGGATCGAGGATGCGCATGGCGACGAAGTAGACATAGAGCAGCAGCGACGCGGCGATGAACGCGATCATGATGAGCTTGACCGGCCTGCGCAGGCTGCCGAGCCAGACGGATTTGCCTTCCATGGGGGCCCCCAGTCGGATCGTAGGTTAAAAAAGGCGGACCCCTTGCGCGAAGGGGCCCGCCGCGGACCTTTGCGGCCTTCGGCCGGGCCTTATTCGCCCGAGATCAGGCCGAGGTCGGACAGGTAGGACTTGTGGCTTTCCAGAAGCGCGGCGGCCTCGGGCGAGCGGGTGCCCCAGTCGTCCCAGGCAACCTGAGCGGCGCGACGGAACTCGGCGCGGTCCTCGGCCGACCAGTCATGCAACGTGACGCCCTGCTCCTGCAGATCGGCGGCGGCTTCGGCGTTGGCCTTCTCGTTCGCCAGGGCGACCTGGAACGACAGCTTCTGCCACGCGGTGTCGATGATGCGGCGGTGCTGTTCGCTCAGACCTTCCCAGACGGCCTGGTTGCAGGCCAGGTGGTCCGACGGCATCGAGTGGAAGCCGGGATAGGTCGCGTGGCTGACGATGTCGTAGAGACCGAGGCCCACGTTGTTGGCCAGGCCCGACGCGTCGGCGCCGTCGATGATGCCGGTTTCCAGCGCGGTGAAGATCTCGGTGAAGTCCATCACGATGGGCGAGGCGCCCAGTTCTTCGAAGATCTCGGTTTCCATGCCCGGGGGCGACCGGAACTTCCAGCCTTCCAGGTCCGCGAAGCCGGCGATCGGCGTCGACGAGGACAGCGATTCCTGGCCGTAGATCGACCAGCCGATCAGCTGCATGCCCTGCGCGTTGTAAAGCTCCTGCGCGGCTTCGTAGCCGTCACCGTAATACAGCCAGCTGTACTGCTGCCACGGGGTGTCGTAGCCGCCCATGATGTCGCCGACGAACTGGAACGCCGGGTTCTTGCCGGTCTGGTAGGCGCCGCCTGTGGCGTCGCAGTCCAGGATGCCGTTGATCGCCGCGTCGAAGGTTTCGACGGTGGCGACGACCGAGGACGAGTAGAACATCTCGATGGAAATGTCGCCGCCCGACATGGTTTCGACGTCGTCGATCCACTGGGCCAGAAGCTGGCCGGTGGGGTGTTCGGTCGCGTAGTGGGTCTGGATCCGCAGGGTCACTTCCTGCGCCATGGCCTGGCTGGCAAGCAGAGCGCCAGCGGCAGCCGTGACCATCAAGGTCTTGGTCTTCATTGATTTTCCCTCCCGAGCGGCTGTTGCGCCGCCTTTTTAGTATGAAACGTGGCTGACGCCGCGTCGCACGAAGATGGTATACCATCGCTGGAAACGCTAGCGAATGGTCTGTCGACAATCAATGGTTTTTGGTATACCAAATCTCGAAACCGTTATCGCTCCTTGTTCCGATGCGCGACAGCCCCTGTCGCCGCGTTGCGCAGCGGGGGCTTAGCAGGAAGCCGAATGTCCGAGCCGTCTTTGCCCGAACAGATCGCCAACGAGTTGAGGCGCGACATCCTGCGCGGCACGCTGGTACCGGGCGCGCCGCTGAAGGAACGCGACCGGGCGCTGGAAATGGGTGTCAGCCGCACCCCCATGCGCGAGGCGATCCGAATCCTCAGCCAGGAGGGGCTGGTGGTCCTGCGTCCCGCGCGCAGCCCGCTGGTCGCCGACCCGCCCCTGTCGGACATCATGGACCACGTGATCGTGCTGCGCGCGCTGGAAGAGCTGTCGGGCGAGCTGGCCTGCACCAACGCCACCGAAGAGGACCTGGACAAGCTGCGCGCGATCAACGCCAAGTTCGAGTCCGAATTCTATACCGCCGACCGTCTCGTGTCGTTCGAGACCGACATGTCATTCCACATGGCCATCGCCCGCGCGTCGCATAACAACGCCCTGGCCGACACGCACCGGTCGTTCCTGGCGCGGCTGTGGCGGGCGCGGTTCCTGACCTCGACCCGCCGGCGCAACCGCCAGACGGTTCTGGAACAGCACGCCGCGCTTCTGGATGCGCTGTGTCGCCGGGACCGCGCGGCGCTGAAGACCGCGTTCGACGCGCATCTGGGACACCTGGCCGACGACATCCGCAAGGTCTTCGAAAAAGAGCAGACCTAGGCGCGACGGCCCCGACACCCGATCAACCAATTCAACAGGAAAGCCCCGGAAGGGCGGAAAGGACACGCGATGAAGCTGCTGAGATTTGGACCCAAGGGCGCCGAGAAGCCCGGACTGCTGGACGACGACGGCCAGGTGCGCGACCTGTCGGGCAAGGTGGACGAGCTTGCCGGCGACGGCGTGTCGCTGGACGCGCTGGAGAAGATCCGCGGCATCGACCCGTCCAGCCTGCCCGTGGTGTCCGACCCCGGCCGGATTGGCAGCCCGCTGGCCTGGGTGCCGAACTTCTTCTGCATCGGCCTGAACTATTCCAAGCACGCGGCCGAGACCGGCGCCGACGAGCCGAAAGAGCCGATCCTGTTCAACAAGACCAGCTCGGCCCTGTCGGGTCCGAACGACCCGGTGATCCAGCCGCGCAACTCGACCAAGCTGGACTGGGAAGTCGAGCTGGGCATCGTGATCGGCAAGCCCTGCCTCTACGTCTCGGAGGACGACGCGCTGGATTACGTGGCCGGTTACGCGACCATCAACGACGTGAGCGAGCGCGCCTTCCAGATCGAGCGTGGCGGCCAGTGGACCAAGGGCAAGTCCGCCCCGACCTTCGGCCCCGTCGGCCCCTACCTGGTGACCGCCGACGAGGTGGGCGACCCGCAGAAGCTGGCCGTGTCGCTGAGCGTCAACGGCAAGGTCATGCAGGATTCGAACACCTCGGACATGATCTTCACCGTCCGCCAGATCGTCAGCTACATGAGCCAGTTCATGGAACTGCGCCCCGGTGACATCATCGCCACCGGCACGCCCGAGGGCGTGGGCATGGGCCTGAACCCGCAGGTGTTCCTGAAGCCCGGCGACGTGATGGAAGTCACGATCGAGAAGCTGGGCGGCCAGCGCCAGGAAGTGGTCGCCGCCGACTGAAGACGCTTCCCGGCCGCTGTGCCGGGATGCGCGCAACACCGGATCGGTCCCCTCGCGGGGCCGATTTTCATTTCCGGCAGCCAGCCGGGCACTTCGATCATCGGCCGGTGCGCCGGATCGCTGGCCGTCACCACCCACGCTTTTTCTGTCCGCACGGGCGCCGGGTCAGGTCCGCTCGACGCGGCCCCGGGCTGACGTTTCGAGATCGACCACGCTGCCGCCGCCGGACGCTTCGGCCAGGAAGCCGTCAACGGCGTCGCGCAGCGCGAGCCAGTCGGTGAACTCGCGCGGGCCGTCGCTCACGTCCACGTCCACGTTGTGCAACAGGACGTGCTGCACGATCTGGCGCTGGTAGTAGTCGTAGTTGTCGGACCGGATCGCCCCCGCGACCAGAAGCTCGCGATCCGGGGTGAAGCCGGTCCGCATCTTCATCTCGTCCAGGAAATCCTGCGCCTCGTCGCGCCCTTCCGGAAAGGCGGCCTTCAGGCTGACCGACAGCATCAGCGTCGGCACCGCCGCCAGGTCCTCGAGGCTGGTGGCGACCAGCAACTCGAAATTCTTGGGGTGGCGGCGTTCGTGGACCGGTGCGGCCAGGATTACCCGGTCGGTGGTGTTCAGGCGCAGCGGCGCGGTCTGCTGGCTGGCGTCGAACAGGCCGACACTGCCCCCGGCGGCATGGACGCGCTCGGCCACCCGCTCGACGATGCGGCGGGTCTGCCCCTCGTAGCTTTCGAAGATGATGATGGTGCGCATTCTGCCCTCCGCAACGCGTGCCGGGGGCATCCGCCGCCCCGGTCGTCCGTGTCTCTAGGACGGTGCCGGGGCGGCTTCCTTGCGCCAGATCAATTCAGGCGCGATGTCACAGCAGGCCTTTCACCCGTTTCACGACGGCATCGACCGACAGGCCGTACTGGTCGTGCAGGGTGGGCAGGGCGCCGGCATCGAGCCATTCGTCGGGCAGCGCGACCTGGGCGAAGGCGGGGCGCAGGCCGCGCCGCATGAGCGTGCCGGCCACCGCCTCGCCCAGCCCGCCGTTGATCGAGTGGTTCTCGGCCGTGACGACCAGGCGCCCGGTCTTGCCGCAGGCCTCGGCGATGGTGTCCTCGTCCAGCGGCTTGATCGTCGGCACGTGCAGCACGCCGGCCTCGACCCCGTCCTTCTGCAGCCGCGCGGCGGCATCCAGGGCGCGCATGGTCATCAGCCCGGTCGACACGAACAGCACGTCGCCCCCTTCGCGGATCATCTGCGCCTCGCCCAGCTTGAACCGGTAGCCGTATTCGCCCAGCACGTCCGGCACCTGCCCGCGCAGAAGGCGCATGTAGACGGGGCCGGGGTGATCGGCGATGGCGCGGGTGGCCTGGTCGATCTCGGTCGCGTCGCAGGGATCCAGGACCGTGAGGCCCGGCATCCCGCGCATGATGGCGATGTCCTCGGTCGACTGGTGCGACGGCCCATAGCCCGTGGTCAGGCCCGGCAGCGCGCAGCAGATCTTCACCGGCAGGTTGTCCTCGGCGATGGCCATGGCGATGAAATCGTAGGCCCGCCGCGCGGCGAACACCGCATAGGTGGTGGCGAAGGGGGTGAAGCCCTCCTTGGCCAGCCCCGCGGCGGCCGAGATCAGCACCTGTTCGGCCATGCCCATCTGGTAGAACTTGTCCGGGTGCGCCTTGGCGAAGACGTGCAGGTCGGTGTATTTCGACAGGTCCGCCGACAGCCCGACGATGTCGTCGCGGGTCTGGGCAAGCTCGGCGAGGGCGTGACCGAACGGCGCGGGCTTGGTCGCCCGCCCCTCGGCATCCAGCGACGCGATCATGGCCGAGGTGCGCGCGCCCCCCTTGGGCGGGGCGCTGCGGGCGACGTTCTTGGGCGTGCGGCGGGAATTGGGACCGAGGCTCATGCGGGTTTTCCTTCGTCCAGAATGGCCAGGGCGCGGTCCCATTCATCCTCTTCCACGCGGACGAAATGGGTGATCTCGCGTTCCTCGAGGAACGGCACGCCCTTGCACATGGTCGTGCGGCAGATGACGACGCGGGGTTGCGGGCCGGGGTGGTGGCGCGCGGCGTCAAGCGCGGCGACGACGGCGTCGATGTCGTTGCCGTCGACCTCTTGCGCGAACCAGCCGAACGCCTCCCAGCGGGGCGCCTCGGGCATCTGCATCAGCGCGTCCGACGGCTTGCCGTCGGCCTGCTGGTCGTTCACGTCGACGATGGCGATCAGGTTGTCGAGCTTCCACTGCGTGGCGCTCTGGACCGCTTCCCAGGTCGAGCCCTCGCCCAGTTCACCGTCGCTGAGCAGGTTATAGACGAAGGCCGGGTTGTCCTTGCGCTTGAGCCCCAGCGCCATGCCCACGGCGATGCCGAGCCCGTGGCCCAGCGAGCCGCCCGTGATCTCCATGCCGGGGGTGTAGGACGCCATGCCCGACATGGGCAGGCGGCTGTCGTCGGTGCCGTAGGTCTCGAGCTCCTGCTCGGGCAGGATGCCGGCCTCGATCATCGCGGCGTAAAGCGCGATGGCGTAGTGGCCGATGGACAGCAGGAAACGGTCGCGCCCCTCCCATTCGGGGTCGTCGGGGCGATAGCTGAGCGCATGGAAATAGCTGGCGGCCAGCACGTCGGCCACGCCGAGCGCCTGGCCGATATAGCCCTGGCCCTGTACCTGCCCCATGCGCACCGCGTTGCGGCGGATGGCCCAGGCGCGGCGCGCAAGGCTCACGTTGGATCTGTGATGATCGGGTGTCATGTCCGGCCCTCCCGTGCCGTTTTCAACCAGTCGAGCGTTTCATCCGTGGGGCGCGGATCCTTGTATTCCGCGCCCAGCGGGGTCTGCCATCCGAGCTGGTCCAGCAGCCCGAAGATGTAGGGGTAATGCACTTCGCCATGGTCGGGCGTGCCGCGGTCAGGCACCGCGGCGAACTGCACATGGCCGATGATGGGCATGAGGTCCTGCAACTGGTGGGTCAGGTCGCCGCCCATCATCTGCAGGTGATAGCAGTCGAACATCAGCTTCACCGTGTCGTCGCCCACCGCGTTGATGATGCGGGCGGCCTCGGTCGCGGTCTTCAGGAAATAGCCCGGCGCGTCGTAGCGGTTCAGCGGCTCGATCAGGATGCCGCGCCCGCCCGCGCGCGCGCAGGCGAATTGCAAGTTGTTGATGAAGGTCGCCTCGGCTTCCATCCCCTCGGCGAAACCTGCCATGACGTGGACGTTCGCCGCGTCGATGGCCACGGCGTAGTCCAGCGCCTGCTCGATGGCCGCGCGGGCGTCGCCTTCGCGGCCGGGCAGGGCCGACAGGCCGTTCTCGCCCGCGTCGACATCCCCGCGCGAGGTGTTGAGCCCCAGGCAGGGCAGGCCCGTCTCGTCCAGCGCGGCCTTCACGTCGGCCGGGTCGTCATCGTAGGGCCAGTGCAGCTCGACCGCGTCGAAGCCCGCCGCCCTGGCCGCGCGGATGCGGTCGGGATAGGGGCGGTCGTCCCAGAGAAACCCGAGATTGGCCGAGAATTTCATCGCGCTGTCCTTTCGGTTGCGTTCCGTCGCTGGCCGCGTGGCCGCCTCACATCACCGCGCCGATCTGCCAGGGCACGAATTCGTGGTCGCCCAGACCCTGCGCCTCGGATTTCGTGCGCTCGCCCGAGGCGACCCGCAGCCACATCTCGTAGATCTCGCGGCCGACATCCTCGACCGAGCGCTCGCCCGACAGGATCGTGCCCGCGTTCACGTCCATGTCCTCGGTCATGCGGTTGAACATCTCGGAATTGGTGGCGACCTTCATGCTCGGCGACGGCTTCGCGCCGAAGGCCGAGCCGCGCCCGGTGGTGAAGCAGACGAGGTTGCAGCCCGACGCGATCTGGCCGGTCACGCTGGCCGGGTCGTAGCCGGGGCTGTCCATGAAGGTGAAGCCCTTGGCCGTCACCGGCTCGGCGTACTTGTAGACGCCGGTCAGCGGCGTGGTGCCGCCCTTGGCCGCCGCGCCCAGCGACTTTTCCAGGATCGTGGTCAGACCGCCGCGCTTGTTGCCGGGGCTGGGGTTGTTGTCCATCGAGCCGTTGTTGCGGGCGGTATAGTCCTCCCACCACTTGATGCGCTCGATCAGCCGCTCGCCCACGGTGCGGTCCACCGCGCGGGCGGTCAGCAGGTGTTCGGCGCCGTAGATCTCGGGCGTCTCGGCCAGCACGCCGGTGCCGCCCTGCGCCACCAGCAGGTCGCAGGCATGGCCCACGGCGGGGTTGGCGGTGATGCCCGACCACGCGTCCGAGCCGCCGCATTGCAGCGCGACCATCAGGTCCGAGACCGGGCATTCCTCGCGCTCGGCCGCGTTCACCACGGGCAGCATCGCCTCGATCTTCTTGATGCCCAGCTCGACCGATTTGCGCAGCCCGCCCACGTCCTGGATGTTCATGTGCTGGAACAGCGGCCCGGGCGTCAGGCCATAGGCCTCGACCAGCCAGTCGATCTGCATCATCTCGCAGCCGAGGCCCGCCATCAGCACGGCGCCCACGTTGGGGTTGCGGGCATAGCCCCACATCACGCGCTGCAACGCCTCGAAACCGTCGCCCGAGCCGGCCATGCCGCAGCCGGTGCCGTGGGCGAAGGCCACCACGCCGTCCACGTTGGGATAATCCGCGAGCCGTTCGTCGGTGAAGTGCTCGGCGATCTTGTGCGCCGCCGTCGCGGAACAGTTCACCGAGGTGATGACGGCGATGAAGTTGCGCGTGCCGACGCGGCCCGTGTCGCGGCGGTAGCCCATGAAGGTGTCCTGCCGTTCGGCGGGGGTGACCGGTTTCAGGTTGGTCGCGAACTCGTATTCGTGGTCGACCGACCGGAATTCCAGGTTGTGGCTGTGCACGTGTGCGCCCGCGGGGATGTCGTCCGAGGCGTAGCCGATGATCTGCGCGTACTTGCGGACGGGGGCGCCCTTGGCGATGGGCTCGACCGCCATCTTGTGGCCGCGCGGGACCAGCGTGGTCGCGCCCTCCTGTCCGATTTCCAGCGGTTTGACGGCGGTGACGACGTTGTCCTCAGGGGACAGGCGGACGGTCAGCATGGATCTAATCCCATTTCACATCGAATTTGGTGACGACGGCCTGCACCTGGTCGTCGGTCAGGGGGCGGGCATTCATCCCGCGCGTGAGCAGCGCGAGCTTCGCGGTCTCTTCCAGTTCCTCGATCGCGTTGCAGGCGGCCTGCGGGTCCTTGCCCGCGACCACCGGGCCGTGATGGGCCAGCATGACCGCGCTGCGCTTGCCCGCGAGGCCGCGCACCGCGTCGCCCATGGCCGGGTCGCCGGGCAGGAACACCGGCAGCAGCTTGACCTTGCCCAGCTGCATGATCGCGTAGGGTGTCAGCGGCGGCAGGAAGTTGTCCTCGTCCGCGCCATCGAGCAGCGACAGCGCGACCGAGTGGGTGGAGTGCAAGTGCACCACGGCGCCCGTGGTGCCGCGCGTATCGTAGAACGCGGTGTGAAGCGGCATTTCCTTGGTGGGCTTGTCGCCCGCGACGTGATTGCCCTGGTCGTCGAATTTCGACAGGCGTGCGGGGTCGAGCCGCCCGAAGCTTGATCCGGTGGGCGATACCAGAAGCCCGCCATCGGGCGTGCGGGCCGAGATGTTTCCGGTCGAGCCATGGGTCAGTCCCCGGTCGAACAGGGACCTGGCCAGAAGGCACAGGTCTTCGCGCAGGCGGGTCTCGTCGCTCATAGCTTCTCCAGCGCCTCGGAGAAGAAGCCTTCGCTGCCGAAATTGCCGGATTTCAGCGTGATGGCGATGTCGTGCCCGTCCGAGGTGGCGAAACACCACGGCACGCCCGGCGCGATCTCGGGGCCGATCTCCAGCCGCGCGACGCCGAGCGCCTGCGTCACGGCGCCCGAGGTCTCGCCGCCGGCCACGACGAAGCGGCGGGCGCCGCTTTCGCGGGCCGAGCGGGCGCATCGGGCCAGCGCCTGTTCCACGATCTCGCCCGCTTGCGCCGTGCCCAGCTTGTCCTGCGCGGCGCGGACCTCGTCCGGCTCGGCCGTGGCGTAGATCAGCGGCGCGTCGGCCAGGTCCTGCGCCACCAGCCAGTCGAGCGCGGCCTGCGGTCCGTCACTGTCCAGCGTCAGCGGGTCGAGCTTGAATTTCGGCCCGTCATAGGCCGCCACCTGCTTGCGCGTCATGGCCGAGCACGAGCCCGACAGGATCACGGCACCGGTGTCCGGTGCGGTCGGCGCGGGCGCCTCGGCCTCATCGCCGATCAGGTCCGCCGCGCGGTAGAGGTCGGGCAGGGGCGCGGCCACGGCGCTGCCGCCGGTCATCAGCCCGAAGTCGCGGCAGGCGGTGGCGATGGTGGTCAGGTCCTCGTCGGCGACGGCATCCACGATCACGTGGGGCGGCGCGTCGGCCAGTGCCGCGCGCAGCGCGTCGGCGCCGCGCGCCACGGTCAGACGGTCGACGAGGCCAACGTCCCGTTTCACCTGCGGCGCGAGCAGCCGCACCAGGTTGCTGTCGCGCATGGGCGTCAGCGGATGGTCCTTCATCGGGCTTTCGGCCAGCGGTTGCTGCCCGACGAAAAGGTTGCCCATGAAGATCGACCTCCCGTTCTCGGGGAAGGCGGGGCAATAGACGGTCTGCGTGGCGCCGATCCGGTCCATCAGCGCCTCGGCCACGGGGCCGATATTGCCCTTGTCGGTGGAATCGAAGGTCGAGCAGTATTTCCAGAAGAACCGCTCGGCCCCCGCCTTTTTCAGCCAGTCCAGCGCCGCGAGCGCCTGGGACACCGCGTCCTCGACCGGCGCGGTGCGGATCTTGAGCGCGATGACCTCGAACGCCGCCGCATCTTCGGGCGGGCCGTCCGGCACGCCGATGCGCAGGCTCACGCGCACGCCGGACCGGGCCAGCAGCCCGGCCAGGTCCGTCGCGCCGGTGAAGTCGTCGGCGATGCAGCCAAGGACGGTCATGATTTCCCCGGCAGATCGAGCCCCGCGTTGCGGGCATAGACCTTGACCAATGCGGCGTCATCCTCGCGTCCCAGACCCGAGCCCTGCGCGGCCAGCCATTGCTGCAGGGCCGCCGCCGTCACCGGCGCGCCGAACTTGGCCGAATGCGCCACGTCCAGGCAGATGCCCAGGTCCTTGGGCCAGATGTCCACGGCCGAAAGCGGGGTGTAGTCGCCCGCCACCACGTGGGGCACGCGGTTTTCCAGCACCCACGAGGTGCCCGCGCATTGCGGGATGATCTCGGCGAATTTCTCGGGGCTGACGCCTTGCGTCATGCCGAAGGTCAGCGCCTCGGCCATGCCCGCCAGGTTGATGCCCACCAGCATCTGGTTGATCGCCTTCATGGCCGAGCCGGGGCCGGCCTCGTCGCCCAGCTCGTAGACCTGGCTGGCCATGGCGTCGAGGCAGGGGCGCGCCGTGTCGAACGCGTCGGGCGTGCCCGAGGCCAGCACCGAAAGCTCGCCCTTGGCGCTGCGCTGCGGCCCGCCCGAGATCGGCGCGTCGAGGTAGAGGCAGCCGGACTCGTGGCACTTCGCCTCCATCTCGCGGGCGAAGTCGGGGGCAACGGTGGCGCAGGACATGACGACCGTGCCGGGCTTCAGGTGCGGCACGATCCCGTCGTCGCCGAACAGCACCGTCTCGGTCTGCGCGGCGTTGATAACGACGCTGATGACGGCGTCGCAGTTGCCCGCGACATCGGCCATGGCGCCCTCGGCCCCGCCCTCCGAGACGAAGCGCGCCATGCTGTCGGGGTTGATGTCGAAGCCGTGAACCGTGTGGCCCGCCCGCAGAAGCGACGAGGCCACGCCGTATCCCATGGAGCCCAGGCCGATGACGGCGGCGGTTTGGGTGGTCATATCGTGTCCTCCTCAGGCGGCGGGCTTGTCGTCTTCCAGGTAGTAGCGGACGTTGTCCTCGAAGCTGTCGTCGGCCTCGAGCCCCAGCGCCAGCGCCTTGTCGGCGTGGATGTCGAAGCGCCAGCCGGTGACGATGGACTGGATCGCCGGGTCGTCCTCGAACTTGATGAGCTTTGCGGGATCGGGCCCCGCGACGGCGGTCATCGCGTCGATCATCTGGCGGATGGACCAGGTGCGGCCCGGCATCTGCATGACGTGGTTCTTGCCCAGGTCCGCGCGGTCGACCTCGGCGATCTTCACCAGATTCTCAACGCATTGCCGCAGGCTGAGATAGTAGTGCAGGAAGTCGTCGCCCACGGGGCAGACGGCCTCGACCCCGTTCAGCGGTTCGCGGATGATCGACGACATGAAGGACGACGCCGCGCGGTTGGGCTTGCCGGGCCGGACCGAGATCGTGGGCAGCCGCACGCCGCGCCCGTCGATATAGCCCTTGCGCGAGAAGTCGTTCAGCAGAAGCTCGCCCGCCGCCTTCTGCGCGCCGTAGCTGGTCTGCGGGTTCAGGAAGGTCTGGCCGGTGATCGGATCGTCGACCTCGCCGCCATAGACGGCGATGGACGAGGTGAAGACGACGACCGGGTTGGTGCCCAGCTTGCGGCAGCGTTCGAAAACGTTCCAGACGCCGAAGAGGTTGATGTCGTAGCCGGCCTCGAACTCTTCCTCGGCATGGGCCGAGACGACCGCGGCCAGCAGGTAGACCACGTCGGTGTCTTCGGTCAGGCAGGCGGCGATGCTGTCGGGGTCGGTGATGTTGCAGCTGGCATAATCGACGGTGACCTTGCCCGCGTCGATCTGGGGCGGGTCGTTCACGTCGGCCAGGGTGATCTTGTCGATGCCCTTGCCGCGCAGGGTGCCGCGCTGGGCGAGCTTGGCGCCGAGCCGGTTGCCGACAACGCCGCCGCCGCCGATGATCAGGATGTTCATGTGTCTCCTCCCTCGAAAATCTGGGGCACCAGGGCGCCCGTGTGTTGGATGACGCCGCCCGCCAGCCCCATGGCCGAGGCCGCCGCCGTTTCCAGGTCGGCGCCCGTGGCCAGCCCGGCCAGCAACCCGGCGGCGAAACTGTCGCCCGCCGCCGTGGTGTCGACGGGCGTGACGGGTTGCGGCGTCAGCGTGCGTTCGCCCGTGGCCTCGGACCACAACGTGACGGGACCTTCGCCGTCCTTGACCACCACCATGGCCGACCCGCCGTCGCGATAGCGGGCGATGGTGTCGGACGGGGTCGCGTCGCCGAAGAGAGATGTCTCCTCGTCGAAGGACGGCAGCACCAGGTCGGCCGCCGCGGCGCCGCGGGTCAGGCCCGCGCGCATGGCGTCCTCGCCCTCCCACAGCCGGGGGCGCAGATTGGTGTCGAAGCTGACCTGCGCGCCGGTCTCGCGCGCGCGGTCCAGCGCCTGGCACAGGGCGGTGCGCCCGGTGGGCGGCAGGATCGCCAGGGTGATGCCCGACAGGTGGATCCAGTCGCGGCCCGACAGAAGCGTTTCGATCCAGCCCATATCCTCGGTCATGCGCCGCGCGGCGGACTGGTCGCGCCAGTAGGAAAAGCTGCGCTCGCCGTTATCGACCGAGATCATGTAAAGCCCGACGCTGCGCCCCTCGACCCGGCGGATGGCCCGGATATCGATGCCCGCGTCGCGCATGAAGGCCAGCATCTCGTCCGACACGGCGTCGTGGCCCACGCAGGTGCCGTAGGAGACGTTCCACTCCGGCGGCAGCAGGCGGCGCGCGTACCACGCGGTGTTGAACGTGTCGCCGGCAAAGCCGCGCCGATAGGTGTCGGGCCCGGTCTGGGCCAGTTCCACCATGCATTCCCCGATGCTGAGAACCGATCCGCTCATCGCGCGCTTGCCCCCGAAATCAGCGCCAGCGCCACCACCGCCAGCATCGACGCCGCCATGGCGTAGTTGATGCGGCGCTGGGCGCGCTCGCTCAGGTCCAGCCGGTGCAGCGTCGCCCCGGCGAAAAGCCACGCCAGGTGCAGCGGGATCCAGATCGCGTTGGTGATGATCAGCTTGGTCACGATCTCGAACCCGTAGCTGTCGGGCGCGTAGGGAAACCCGGCAAACAGCGTCGTGTTCACGGCATAGGCCTTGGGGTTGATGGTTTGCAGCAGGATCCCCGCGCCGATGCCGGGGGCCGTGGCCTTCTCGATGAAGGCGATGCGGCTGCCCGCTGTGGCGATGCGGAAGGCCAGGTAGCACAGGTAGGCGACCGAGGCGGCCATCAACACCGTCCGCACCACCGGCACCGACAGCACGATGGCCGCCACCCCGGTGATGACCGCCAGCGCCACCAGGTTCGTCCCGATGAACAGCCCCGTGACATAGCGAAACCCGGCGCGAAAGCCGTAGCCCGACCCGACGCCCGCGGTGGACAGCACGCCCGGTCCCGGCGTCACGATCAGGAAGAACACCGCCGCGGCGAATGTCAGCATGGGGCTGTCCCTGCGGCCTTGGTCGTCATCACGCGCCCTCGCCGCCCTTGTCTAGGCGGACCTACGGTTTTGGTATACCATTTACCAAATCGCAGCCGCCGGGCAGAGTCAACCAACTGCGCCGCGCGCAGGAGAGGGGGAGAAAAAGGATGCTGAGCGCCGAGCAGAAACGCTTCTACGACGAGAACGGCTACCTGATGGTCGAGGACGTGGTCACCGGCGATGCGCTGCGCCGGTTGCAGGCCGTCACGCACGACCTGATCGAGGCCTCGCGCGCGGTGACCGAGAGCGACGAGATCTACGACCTGGACCACGGCCATTGCGCCGAGACGCCCCGGCTGACCCGGATCAAGCTGCCGCACAAGGTCGACCCCTGCTACGACGAGATCCTGAAATCGTCCGCCGTGACCGAGGTGCTGCGCGACCTGCTGGGGCCGGACGTGACCCTGCTGACGGCCAAGCTGAACACCAAGGCGCCGGGCGGCGGCGCGGCGGTGGAATGGCACCAGGACTGGGCCTTCTATCCGCACACCAACGATAACCTGCTGGCCGTGGGGCTGATGCTGGACGACGTGGACATGGCCAACGGCCCGTTGCAGGTCATCCCCGGCAGCCACCGGGGACCGGTCCTGAGCCACCACGCCAACGGCTTCTTCTGCGGGGCGGTCGACCCCGAGGACCCGGATTTCCACCGGGACCGGGCCGTGACGCTGACCGGGCGGGCGGGCAGCATGACGGTGCATCACTGCCGCACCCTGCACGGCTCGGCGCCGAACCGGTCCGACCGGCCCCGGCTGGTGCTGTTCTACGAATGCGCCGCCGCCGATGCCTGGCCGATCCTGGGAGCCGCGTCCTACATCCACGAGCTGGGTCAACGGCGGTTCTGGAACGATCTGCAGGACCGCGTGGTCTGCGGTGCGCCCTGCCTCGAGCCGCGCCTGGCCGATGTCCCGGTGCGGATGCCGCTGCCGCCGGCGCGCGACAACACGTCGATCTTCAAGACCCAAGCGGCGGGCGGCGTGAAATCGGCCTTCGGCTGAGCGGGAATCTCGCCCCGCCAGATCCAGCCCGACCTTGGGCGCGGGTGGAGGGGGTGGCACGTCGGGGATCCCTGCCGCGCCGATCGGGCCGACACATGTCCGCCGCGCATCCGCCGGGGCAGTGCTCGCGCGCGGTCTCGAACGTCTCGCACGACATTCGTGCGCCAATGGTGGCGTGCCCCGAAATTTTGGTATACCAAAAAATCAGATGCCGGGGCCGGCCCTGTCGCCGTGCCCGTCCGCAAGGGAGATTTCACATGGCCAATACCCGCGCCAACAAGCGGTTTCGTTCGCAGGAATGGTTCGACAACCCCAACAACCCGGGGATGACCGCGCTCTATCTCGAGCGCTACCAGAACCAGACCCACACCCGGGCCGAGCTGCAATCGGGCAAGCCGATCATCGGCATCGCCCAGACCGGCAGCGACTTGGCGCCGTGCAACAAGATCCACGTGTTCCTGATGGACCGGATCAAGGCGGGCATCCGTGACGCGGGCGGCATCCCGATGGAATTTCCCGTCCACCCCATCCAGGAAACCGGCAAGCGGCCCACCGCCGCGCTGGACCGCAACCTGACCTACCTGGGGCTGGTCGAGGTGATGCACGGCTACCCGCTGGACGCCGTGGTGCTGACCACCGGCTGCGACAAGACCACGCCCGCCATGCTGATGGGCGCGGCGACCATGGACCTGCCCGCGATCACGCTGAACGGCGGACCGATGCTGGATGGCTGGTTCAAGGGCAAGCGCGTCGGCTCGGGCGGGGTGATCTGGGAAGGCCGCCGCCTGCTGGCCGAGGGCAAGATCGACTATGACGAATTCATCGACCGGGCCTGCGCGTCGGCCCCGTCGCTGGGCCACTGCAACACCATGGGCACGGCCAGCACCATGAACGCCATGGCCGAGGCGCTGGGCATGTCGCTGACCGGCTGCTCGGCCATCCCCGCGCCCTTCCGCGAGCGGATGGAGATGGCGTACGAGACCGGCAAGCGCATCGTTGCCATGGCCTACGAGGACCTGAAGCCGTCGGACATCATGACCCGCGAGGCGTTCGAGAACGCGATCGTCGTGAACTCGGCCATCGGCGGGTCCACCAACGCGCCGCCGCACCTGCAGGCCGTCGCCCGTCACATGGGGGTCGAGCTGAACGTGAAGGACTGGCAGACGGTGGGCTACGACGTGCCGCTGATGGTCAACATGCAGCCCGCCGGCGCTTACCTGGGCGAGTCGTTCCACCGCGCGGGCGGGGTTCCGGCGGTGATGGCCGAGCTGGCCAAGGCCGGCCGCATCCACGGCGGCTGCATGACCGTGACCGGCCAGACCATGGCCGAGAACATCGCCGACCGCGAAAGCTTCGATCACGAGGTCATCACAACCTTCGACGCGCCCATGCGCAAGAACGCGGGCTTCGTGGTGCTGTCGGGCAACCTGTTCGACTCGGCGCTGATGAAGACCAGCGTGATCTCGGACGACTTCCGCCGCCGCTATCTCGACACGCCGGGCAGCGAGGGGATCTACGAGGCGCGGGCGGTCGTGTTCGAGGGCCCCGAGGATTACCACGACCGGATCAACGACCCGTCGCTGGAGATCGACGACCTGACCATCCTGTTCATCCGCAACGTGGGCTGCGTGGGCTACCCCGGCTCGGCCGAAGTGGTGAACATGCAGCCGCCCGATCACATCCTGCGCGGCGGCAACACCCACCTGCCCACCGTGGGCGACGGGCGGCAGTCGGGCACGTCCGAATCGCCCTCGATCCTCAACGCCTCGCCCGAGGCGGTGGTGGGCGGGGGCCTTGCCTTCCTGCGCACCGGCGACCGGGTGCGGCTGGACCTGAACGAGGCCAAGCTGAACGCGCTGGTCACCGAGGAGGAGTGGAAGGAACGCCAGTCCGAATGGACCCCGCCCGAGATGAAGCACCAGACCCCGTGGCAGGAGATCTACCGCACCCATGTGGGCCAGCTGGGCGACGGCGGCTGCCTGGAACTGGCCACCGCCTACCAGCGCATCGCGCGCGACCTGCCCCGCGACAACCATTGAAGGACACGACATGAGCCAGACCATCCTCATCACCGGCGCGTCCAGCGGCATCGGCCGCGTCACCGCGCGCCTGTTCCTCGACCAGGGCTGGAAGGTCGCCCTGGTGGGCCGCCGCAAATCCGCGCTGGAGGAAACCGCCGAGGGGCACGAGGACAGCGCGCTGATCCTGCCCACCGACGTGACCAGCGAGGACGCGGTCACGCAGAGCTTCGTCAAGGTGGCCGAGGAATGGGGCCGGCTGGACGTGCTGTTCAACAACGCGGGCATGAACGTGAAGGGCGGCACGCTGGACGAGATCAGCGTCGAGGATTTCCGCGCCCTGTCCGAGACCAACATCACCGGCATGTTCATCTGCGCCCGCGCGGCCTTCGGGCTGATGCGGCGGCAGGATCCCATGGGCGGGCGCATCATCAACAACGGGTCGATCTCGGCCCATGTCCCGCGCCCGGGCAGCGCACCCTACACCATGTCGAAACACGCGGTGACGGGACTGACGCGCACCGTGTCGCTGGACGGGCGCCCCTTCAACATCGCCTGCGGGCAGATCGATATCGGCAACGCGCTGACCGACATGGCCGAGGCGATGACCAAGGGCGTGCCGCAGGCCGACGGGTCCAACAAGGTCGAGGCGGTGATGGACGCGTCGAACGTGGCGTCGTCGGTCCTGCACATGGCGTCGCTGCCGGCCGAGGCCAACGTGCAGTTCATGACCGTGATGGCGACGACCATGCCCTATATCGGCCGCGGCTAGTCTTGCGGCACCGGGATCGGGCGCGCCTTGCGTTCGACCCGGTGCTTTCGGAATGGCAAATGCGGTCAGGTATTTTTGGAAAGATGAAGCCGGGGGCGGCGCGGGGCCCGATGCGCCGCACGGGGCGGGCGCGTTCCGGACGATGATGCTCTGAAGCAAAGCGCGCCGTGGGAGGTCCACGGCGCGCTTTGTCGTCCGTACCGAGCGCCGCGCGATCAGCCGCGCAGCGTGCCGCCGGTGGCCTTTTCGACCTTCTGCACGATCGCCTTCGAGATCGCGTCGATCTGCGCGTCCTTCAGCGTCTCGCCCTGGGGCTGCAGCCGGACGGTGATGGCCAGCGATTTCTTGCCCTCGCCCAGCGCGCCGCCGATGAACTGGTCGAAGACGCGCACGTCCTCGATCAGCGCCTTCTCGGCGGATTGCGCCGCGTTGACCAGCGTCGCGGCCTCGACCCGTTCGTCCACCACGAAGGCGAAGTCGCGTTCCACCGCCTGCAGGTCCGACAGCGCCAGCGCGGGGCGGGCGGCGTCCTGGTTGCGCGGCTGCGGGATCTCGTCCGGGAAGACCGTGAAGGCCACGGCGGGTGTCTTGATCCCAAGGGCCTTGAGCACGCGGGGATGCAGCGCGCCGAAGACGGCCAGCGTCTTCTTCGGGCCGAGGCAGATGCGGCCGTGCTGCCCGGGGTGCCACCAGCCGTCGGCCTCGCGCAAAATCTGGGTCTTGGCGGGCGCCCCGAGCGCGGCGAGCACCGCCTCGACATCGGCCTTGGCGTCGAAGGGATCCACGGGCCGCGCGGCGCCGTGTACGTCCTTGGGGCCGGTGCGTCCGGTCAGAAGGCCCGTGACCTGCAACGCCTGCTCGCCCGGCTCGCCGCCGTGAAAGGCGGCGCCGACCTCGAACAGGGCCATGTCGGTCTGGCCGCGCTTGTGATTGCGCGCGGCGGCCTGCAACAGCCCGGGCAAAAGCGACGGGCGCAGGTGGCTCATCTCGGACGAGATCGGGTTCTCGAGCATGGTCGCGTCATCGCCGCCGCCGAACAGCGTCGCCGCCTCGCGGTCGATAAAGGAATAGCTGACCACCTCGTTGTAGCCCAGCGCGGCGCAGGTCCGGCGGGCGGCCTGTTCGCGCTTCTGCGCCGGGGTCAGGATCGGCGCGGGGACGCCGGGCCTGGCGCGGGGCATGGGCTGCGGACGGAGCGCGGTGAGCGAGGCCACGCGCGCGACCTCTTCCACCAGGTCGGCGGGGCCGCGGACGTCGCTGCGCCAGCTGGGCACATGCGCCTCGTCGCCGTCGAGCGTGAAGCCCAGCGCCGTCAGCGTCTCGCGCTGGGTGTCCGGCGCGATCTCCATGCCCACCAGCGACTGCACGCGCGTCGTGTCCAGCGTGTAGCTGCGCGGCTCGAGCGGGGCGGCGCCGGCTTCGACGACCTCGGACGCCTCGCCGCCGCAAAGATCGAGGATCATCCGCGTGGCAAGCTCGAGCCCCGGGCGGGTGAAGTCGGGATCGACGCCGCGCTCGAACCGGTAGCGGGCGTCGGAATTGATCTTCAGCGCGCGGCCCGTGCGGGCGATGGTGACGGGGTTCCAGAAGGCGGATTCGAGGAACACGTCCGTGGTGTCGTCGGACACGCCCGAGGGCGCACCGCCCATGATGCCGGCGATGGATTCGACGCCCGTGTCGTCGGAGATCGCGATCATGCCGGGCTGGAAGGTGTAGTCCCGCTCGTCCAGCGCTTCGAGCGTCTCGCCGCCCTCGGCCAGGTGCACGCGCAGGTCGCCCGTGACCTTGGCGGCGTCGAAGACGTGCAGCGGGCGGTTCTGGTCGAAGGTGAAGAAGTTGGTGATGTCGACGAGCGCCGAGATCGGGCGCAGGCCGATCGCCTTCAGCCGGGCCTGCAGCCAGGCGGGGGAGGGGCCGTTCTTCACGCCGCGGATCAGGCGCCCGGTGAAATGCGGTGCGTGCTCGAGCGCGGCGTCGTCGATGGTGACACCGACGGGGCAGGGGAAGCTGCCGGCGACGGTCTCCTCGGGCGCGGGCTTCAGCGTGCCGAGGCCGCGCGCGGCAAGGTCCCGGGCGATGCCGCGCACGCCCAGCGCATCCTGCCGGTTGGGGGTGATCGCGATCTCGATCACCGGGTCGACCTTCTGCGGATCGTTGGCCGCCAGCCAGTCGGTGAAGCGCTGGCCGACCTCGCCCGACGGCAGCTCGATGATGCCGTCATGGGCGTCGCTGAGTTCCATCTCGCGCTCGGAGGCCATCATGCCGTGGGATTCGACACCGCGGATCTTGCCGACCTGGATCGTGGTGTCGATGCCGGGGACGTAGGTGCCGGGCTTGGCAACGACCACGGTGATGCCGGCGCGGGCGTTCGGGGCGCCGCAGATGATCTGCTGCAGGCCCTCGTCGGTCCGCACCTGGCAGACCTGGAGGCGGTCCGCGTCAGGGTGCTTTTCGGCCGTCTCGACATAGCCCAGCGTGAAATCGGCAAGCCGCGCGGTCGGGTCGGTGACCTCTTCCACCTCGAGGCCGAGATCGGTCAGCGTCTCGGCGATCCGGTCCACCGTGGCGTCGGTGTCCAGGTGATCCTTGAGCCAGGAAAGCGTGAATTTCATCTTACGTCCCGCGTGCTGTCTGCTTGCCGCGCGGGATTAGCGTCTCTGCTCCGGAAAGAAAAGCGGCGCAGGGTGACGTAGCGTCGCCTGAAGATCGACACATTTATCCGGAATGACGACGACGGGGGGACCGGGGGCCTTGTCCACGCAGAAGCGTGTTGAGGAGGATGACATGAGTCTGAGAGGCCCAATCCTGATCGTATTCGCGGCGAGTCTCATCATGTCGCCGCTCGTCATCGGGAAATCGTCCAACCACAAGATCCGCCTGTCCACCGGGAAAGTGACCGACTGTACCGCCTTCGGCGTCAACTCGGTCGGTGGTCGGTCCGGCTGTCCCGCGACGAACTGGGGTCGCTAGGCCCCCGGTGCTGCGCCGCCCAGCGCGACACGGCCAGGGCGGGCAACAGGATCACGGCCCAGCCGATCGCGTTCAGGATCGTCAGCTTGAGCTTCAGGTCATCCGGGTAGCGGTCGCTGAGCCACAGGCCCGCGTGCCCCCCGATGACCAGGGCGGCGGTGACGACGACGAACAAGATTTTTGCCAGCTTCATCCATCGCATGTGGGGTGGCGACGGCGGCCCTGCCATGCGACCGGATTTCGCAAGGTCCCCTGGACTCAGGGCTCGTTCTCTTCCCGGTCGGCCAGGTCGGACATGTCGCCCACGCGCAGCATCCGCACCTCGCGGATCACCTTCAGCGTGGGCTTGACCCCGAACAGGACCGAGCCCACCACGAACAGCCAGATCGCGAGCGTCTCGGTGGCCGTCCAGAAGAACAGGATCGAGCCTACGAGGAAAAACATCGCGGCGAGGAAATCGACGACGGTATGCGCCAGCTCGAACCAGGCGTAGATGCGTTTCGTCCGCTCGCTCTGCTGGCGGGTCTCGTGCCGGAACAGGTCCGAGGGCCGCATCAAGCCCCGCCGCGCAGGGTGGGCACCTGCAACGCCGAGAAGCCGTAGTGGCGCAGCCAGCGCAGGTCGCTGTCGAAGAACGCACGCAGGTCGGGGATGCCGTATTTCAGCATCGCCATGCGGTCGATCCCCATGCCGAAGGCGAAGCCCTGCCACTGGTCGGGGTCGACGCCGCCGGCCTGCAGCACCTTGGGATGCACCATGCCCGAGCCCAGGACCTCGAGCCAGCCATCGCCTTCGCCCACCTTCACGGTGCCGCCCTCGAAGCTGCACTGGATGTCGACCTCGGCCGACGGTTCGGTGAACGGGAAGTGCGACGCGCGGAAGCGGGTCTTCACGGTGCGGCCGAAATAGGCGGTGAAGAATTCCTCGAGCACCCATTTCAGGTTCGCCATGCTCAGGTCCCGGTCGATGGCGAGGCCTTCGATCTGGTGGAACATGGGGGTGTGCGTCTGGTCGTAATCGGCGCGGTAGACGCGGCCGGGGCAGATGACGCGCAGGGGCGCGCCGTGCTTTTCCATGGACCGGATCTGCACCGGGCTGGTCTGGGTGCGCAGCACGTGGGCCGGGCGGTTGTCGCCTTCGCCCCGGTGCATGTAGAACGTGTCCTGCTCTTCCCGGGCCGGGTGATAGTCGGGGATGTTCAGCGCACCGAAATTGTACCAGTCCGATTCCACCTGCGGGCCCTCGGCCATGGTGAAGCCCATGTCGCCGAAGATGGTGGTGCATTCCTCCCAGACCTGGCTGATCGGGTGGATCGACCCGCGGGCCGGTCCGCCGGCGCCGCCGCGGGCGGGCAGGGTGACGTCCAGCCATTCGCGGCTCAGCCGTTCCTCGAGCGCGGCGTCTTCCAGCGCGGCTTTCTTGGCGGCGATGGCCGACGTGATCTCGTCCTTCAGGGCGTTGAGGCGCGGGCCTTCGACCTGGCGTTCCTCGGGCGTCATCTTGCCCAGGGACCGCATGGCGAGGCTCACCTCGCCCTTCTTGCCGATGGCGTCCAGCCGCACCTGTTCCAGCGCGGCCTCTTCCGAGGCGTCGTTGATGCGGGCGAGGTATTTGTCGCGCAGGTCGGTCATGGGGGCATCCCGGGGCGTTTCAGGGTCGGTCCGGGTGCTACAGGCTGTCGCGGATGCGCGCAAGCCGTGGGCGCCGCAGGGGCCGGTCCTATGTTCCGCCCCACAGCAATCATGGAGGATACCGATGATGATGACCCGTCTGGCGCTTGGATGCGCTCTGCTTGCCAGCCCCGCGCTGGCCGAGGACGTGACCTACGAGGTCGATGGCGAAAGCTTCACCGGGTACATGGCCAAGGCCGAGAACCCGCAGGGCACGGTGCTGATCGTGCACGACTGGGACGGCATGACCGACTACGAACGGCAGCGCGCCGACATGCTGGCCGGCATGGGGTACGACGCCTTCGCGCTGGACATGTTCGGCGACGAGACCCCGACCGAGACGGTGGATCACCGCCGCGCGGCCACCGGTGGGCTGTACGAGGACCGCGAGCGGATGCGGACGCTGATCGAGGCGGGGCTGGAGCAGGCCCGCGCAAACGGCTCGGACACGCCGCTGGTCGTGATCGGCTACTGCTTCGGCGGCGCCGTGACGCTGGAAATGGCGCGGTCCGACATGGCCGACGAAGCGGTGGGCTATGCCACCTTCCACGGCGGGCTGGGCACGCCCGAAGGGCAGAGCTGGGACGGGGACGAGCCGCCGATCCTCGTGGCGCACGGCGCGGCCGACACCTCGATCACCATGGACGACGTGGCGGAGTTCACCAACACGCTGAACGAGGCCGGCAACACCTTCACGGTCGAGGTCTATTCCGGCGCGCCGCACGCCTTCACCGTCATCGGCTCGGACCGCTACCAGGAACGCGCGGACACCGAGAGCTGGGAAGCCTTCAGCGACTTCCTGGGCGACGTGGCGAGCTGACCGGCCGCCCGCGTGGTGCGAGGGGCCGCTGTGCAGGCGGCCCCTCGATCCTTTTTCGCGGAACGACCCCCGCGCCTGCATGTGACAAGCGGATCCCGAGCGGCTAGGCTTCGGTAACCGGCGGCGTCGTCGCGCACCGACGCGACCCGGCCGCCGAGACGGATCGGTGTCGCATCCCAATCAGTTTCTTTGCCGGGATGCCGCCTCGGACCGCAGTGCAGGCTAGGCACGCTCGGGGTGCCGATGCAGGCGGGTCCTGCGGTGTGCGTTTTTGCGTATCTTATGCGCCGAAATCCGACTTACTGCGCGTTTGGTAACGGTTAAGTATCCCTCATCACAGAACGTGGAGAGAGCCGATGAGCTGGAACCCTGCCCTTGATCCGCACTGCCCCACCGGAGACGAGGTGGACGCCATCGAGACCGTCATCGTGCCGCGCGCGCGGGATCTGGGCGGTTTCGAAGTGCGGCGCGCCTTGCCCGCCCCACGACGCCAGATGGTCGGGCCCTTCATCTTTTTCGACCAGATGGGCCCCGCCGAGTTTCTGCCCACGCGCGGCATGGATGTCCGCCCGCACCCCCATATCGGCCTGGCGACGATCTCGTACCTGTTCCGCGGGCGCATGCATCACCGCGACAGCCTGGGCACCGATGCCTGGATCGAGCCGGGGGCGGTCAACTGGATGGTCGCGGGGCAGGGCATCACCCATTCCGAGCGCACCGACGACACCACGCAGGTCGACCCGATGCCCTTTTTCGGCATCCAGACCTGGGTCGCCCTGCCGAAGGACCACGAGGACAGGGCGCCCGAGTTCGAGCACGCCGCCGCCGACGCGCTGCCGGTGCTGGAGGGCGAGGGGAAATCGGTTCGGCTGATCCTGGGAGACGCCTGGGGCGAACGGGCGCCCGTGAAGACCGCGTCCGAGATGTTCTATGCTGATGCCGTTCTTGCGGCCGGCGCCGCGATTCCCTTGCCCGACAACCACGAGGACCGCGGCATCTACGTCGTCGAGGGCGAGGTCATCGTCGCGGGCGAGACATTCGAAGCCGGCCGCATGATGGTCTTTCGGCCCGGCGACCGTGTGTCGGTCAAGGCCGGGCCCGCCGGCGCGCGGGTGATGCTGCTCGGCGGCGAGACCCTGGAAGGGCCGCGGTATATCTGGTGGAACTTCGTGGCCTCGTCGAAGGAGCGGATCGAGGAGGCCAAGGAAGCCTGGCGCGCCGGGGATTGGCAGAGCGGCCGGTTCCACCTGCCCCCGGGCGACGATGCGGAGTTCATCCCGCTGCCGGAGCGTTAAGCCCGCTTCCGGGCGGGGAAGCCCCCGGTGGCCGGGAATAAAAAACGCCCCCGCAGCAACCTGCGGGGGCGTTTCGAATTCTCACGCCGTGACGCGATCGTGGCTCAGGCGGCCAGGGCGCCCTTGGCCTGGTCGACGATGGCCGAGAACGCCTCGGGCTCGTGTACGGCCAGGTCGGCCAGAACCTTGCGGTCGACCTCGATGCCGGCCAGCGACAGGCCGTTGATGAAGCGCGAGTAGGTCATCGTCTCGTCGTTCAGACGTACCGCGGCGTTGATCCGCTGGATCCACAGGGCGCGGAAGTTGCGCTTGCGATTCTTGCGGTCGCGGGTGGCGTACTGGTTGGCCTTGTCGACGGCCTGGGTCGCCGTCTTGAAGACGTTCTTGCGACGGCCGTAATAGCCTTTGGCGGCCTTGGTGATTTTCTTGTGACGGGCGTGGGTCGTGGTCCCACCTTTAACGCGTGCCATGGGTCAGACCTCCTGATTAGCGGGCGTAGGGCATGTAGGATTTGATCAGCTTCTGATCGGGCTCGCTCAGGACCTGGGTCCCGCGCGCATCGCGGATGAATTTCTTCGACCGCTTGATCATGCCGTGCCGCTTGCCGGCCTGGCCACCGACGACCTTGCCGGTCGCGGTCACCTTGAAGCGCTTCTTGGCGCTCGACTTCGTTTTCATCTTCGGCATTTCCGTCTCCTGTCCGTTAGGGCGGTGACGACGCGACTCGGCATGCCTTTCGGCCGGTCGCGCCGGTTGGAGCGCGCCGTATAGGCAAGCGCCGCCAGCTTGGCAAGGGGGCGGGGGTCAGTTCAGCAGCCGCCCGATCACCCGGAACAGCATGTCGGGCAGCTCGGCGGGTTGGAGCCCGCCGGGCAGCCGGCCCGCGCCCCACCAGGCCAGCCCGCCGCCCGCCAGCGCCAGGGTCAGCGCAAGGACCGGCCGGCGCGCGTCCACCCGCGCCGACAGCCACGAAGGCAGCGCCAGCAGCGCCACGAACAGCCCGACGATCACGGCCGTTTCGGGGTGCATGTCGATCAGCCCGTCCAAGACGCGGCCCGCCCGGTCAGTCGTTCTGGTCCTGCGGGTAGATGAGGCGGTCGTCGCACGGCGCGACGCGCAGGATGTTGGTGGTGCCCGCCTGCCCGAAGGGCACACCGGCGGTGACGACTATCTGGTCCTTCTCGGTGGCGAAGCCTTCCGACTTGGCGGCGGCGACGGCGTTCAGCACGGCTTCCTTGAAGCGGCCGACCTCGCCCGTGGGGACGCAGTGGATACCCCAGGTCAGGCACAGCCGGCGGGCGGTGCGCATGACCGGCGTCAGGCCGAGAATCGGAACTTGCGGGCGTTCCCGGGCGACCAGCGATGCCGTGGTGCCCGATTGCGAGAAGCAGCAGATGGCCTGGATGTCCGTGGTTTCCGCGATTTCGCGCGCGGCCGACACGATGGCGTCGGCCACGGTCTGCTTGTCACCGCCGCGGCTGGCGTTGATGACATCGCGGTAGGTGGGGTCGCTTTCGACCTCGACCGCGACGTTGTTCATCGTGCTCACGGCCTCGATCGGGTAGCTGCCGGCGGCGGATTCGGCCGACAGCATGACGGCATCCGCGCCCTCGTAGATGGCGGCGGCCACGTCCGAGACCTCGGCCCGGGTGGGCATGGGCGAATCGATCATCGACTCGAGCATCTGCGTGGCCACGATCACCGGCTTGGCGGCGGCGCGGCACTTGCGCACGAGGCGCTTCTGGATCGGCGGGACGTTCTGCACCGGCAGTTCGACGCCCAGGTCGCCGCGCGCCACCATGATCCCGTCCGATGCTTCGAGGATCGCGTCGAAGTTCTTCACCGCCGAGGGCTTTTCGATCTTGGAAAGAACGGCAGCGCGGCCCCGGGCCAGCGTGCGGGCCTCTTCCACGTCGGCGGGCCGCTGCACGAAGCTCAGCGCCAGCCAGTCGACGCCCAGATCGGCCACGAAATCCAGGTCCTTGCGGTCCTTTTCCGACAGCGCGGCCAGCGGCAGCTCGACATCGGGGACGTTCACGCCCTTGCGGTTCGAGATCGTGCCGCCGACGGTCACCACGCAATTGGCGTAGTCCTTGCCGAAATCCTTGACCTTCAGGCGGATCTTGCCGTCGTTGACCAGCAGGGTCGCGCCGTCCTCGAGCGCCTCGAAGATCTCGGTATGGGGCAGTTGCACGCGGGTGGCGTCGCCGGGCGTATCGTCCAGGTCCAGCCGGAAGTCCTGGCCCTCGCTCAGCTCCTCCTGGCCGTTGGCGAAGACGCCCACGCGCAGCTTGGGGCCCTGGAGGTCGGCGAGGATGGCGATCGGCCGGCCGGTATCCTTCTCGATCTGGCGGATGATTCTGTGCCGCTCGGCGATGTCTGAATGTTCGCCGTGGCTCATGTTCAGGCGGAACACGTCGGCGCCGGCTTCGAAGAGCGCGCGGATCGTGTCGTAGTCGCTCGAAGCGGGGCCCAGCGTCGCGACGATCTTGATCTTGCGCAGGCGTCTCATGGCGGAAGTCTCCGTTAGCGTCGGACAGGTTGACCCGGTTATGGCGGCTTTCCCGCAGGCCCGCAACCGGCGGCGCGGGGTTGACGGGTCCCGGGAGGCTCCCCAGCTTAAAAGCCAAGCATCCAATCAAGAAGAAAAGGGGACAATCTTGGATCAATCGACCAGAACCGAACTCGAAGCCGCCGCGTTCCGCCGCCTGCGCCAGCACCTGAGCGAACGGACCGACGTGCAGAACATCGACCTGATGAACATGGCGGGCTTCTGCCGCAACTGCCTGGCCCGCTGGTACCAGGAAGAGGCCGAAAAGCGCGACATCGCCATGACCAAGGACGCCGCGCGCGAGGCCTTCTACGGCATGCCCTACGACGTGTGGCGCGACATGTACCAGACCGAGGCGACCGACGCGCAGAAGGCCGACTTCGAAAAGGCCGGCGCCGGCCACTGATGGGTCGCCGGGCCGAGCTGGACCGGTTCGTGAACGCGGCCCTGTCGGCCGGGCGCGACCGGGCCGACATCGCATCGGCCCTGCAGGCGGCGGGCTGGCCCGGACGCGATATCGACCGGGCGCTCGGGGCCTATCACCGGGGCGATTTCCTGCCGCCCGTCCCGCGCCCGCAGCCTTTCGTATCGGGGCGCGACGCGTTTCTTTACGGCCTGACCTTCGTCGCGCTGGTGGTCGTGGTGGTGAACGCCGTGTCGCTGGCCTTCGAGGCGATCGAGTGGGCGTTGCGCGACACCGGGCGGATGCGCGCAGAATGGCGGATCGCCGCCTTGGCGGTGTTCGCACCCGTCTTCGTGGCGCTGGATCGGCGGGCGCGCGGGTCCGACCGCGACAGTCCCATGCGCAAGATCTGTGCCTACGCGGCGCTGTTCTGCGCGTCGATCGTGATCCTGGCCGACCTGGTGGCGGTCCTGGCGCTGCTGCTTGGCGGCGGGCTGGGGGCCGAGGTGGCGCTGAAGGCACTGGCGGTGGGCATCGCGGCGGCGGCGGTCGGGTTTTACTACCGCGCGGATCTGGCCGAGGACGCCCCGGCGCAGACGGAGGAAGGGGCATGAGGCGATCATTTGCAACTGGCGCGGTGCTGGCGGTGGCATTGACACTGTCGGCACCGCTGTCGGCGGATCCGTCGCCGCAGCTGGCACGGTCGGTCGCCGATCGCCTGTCGCGCTACGGCATCGACGTCGCGCCCGGCGCGTTGACCACGGCGCAGGCGGCGGCGCTGCATATCCTGATGGTGGACGGCACGCCCTACCTGCAGGTGCGGCGCAAGGCGCGTACCATCCTGACCAGCCCCGAGTTCCGGGACTGACCGATATTCGCTGAATGACCGGGGTTAGACGGCGGCCTTGCGCGACTCGTCCAGGTAGATCTCGCGCAGGCGCGCGGCCACCGGGCCGGGCGTGCCATCGCCGATGGGTGCGCCGTCGAGCTCGACCACCGGCATGACGAAAGTCGAGGCCGAGGTGATGAAGGCCTCGTCCGCCTCGGCCGCCTCTTCCAGCGTGAAGGACCGTTCCTCGACGCGCATCTGCGCCTCGCGGGCGAAGCGCAGCACGGCGGCGCGGGTGATCCCGTGCAGGATCTCGTTGCCCAGGTGCCGCGTGATGATGGTGCCGTCCTTGACGATATAGGCGTTGTTCGACGTGCCCTCGGTCACGTGCCCGTCCTCGACCATCCAGGCGTCATGGGCGCCCGCGGCCTTGGCCATCATCTTGCCCATGGAGGGGTAGAGCAGCTGCACCGTCTTGATGTCGCGGCGGCCCCAGCGTTCGTCCGGGATCGAGATGATCTTCATCCCCTGTTTCGCCATGGGCGCGTCCGCGAGGCCCGGCTTTTCCTGCGTGAACAGCACGACCGTCTGGGGCGTGTCGGCATCGGGATACGCGAAATCGCGATCCGCCGCGCCGCGCGTGATTTGCAGGTAGATCAGCCCGTCATCCAGCCCGTTGTCGGCCACCAGCTTGCGATGGATGTCGAGCAGTTCGTCCGCGTTCATGGGCATCGGCATGTCCAGTTCGGCCAGCGACCGTTCCAGTCGCGCGGCGTGGCCGGCGAAATCCAGGATCTTGCCGCCCAGCACGCTGGTCACCTCGTAAACGCCGTCGGCGAACAGGAAGCCGCGGTCGAAAACGGACACCTTGGCGTCCGCTTCGGGGACGAATTCGCCGTTGACGTAGACGGTGCGCGACATGGGCTGGCTCCTTGGGCTGTTGATCGTCCCATCGGGCAGGGCGGGCGTGCTGTCAAGCGGCACCCTTTTCGCGGTTGCAGCATTGCGCGCAATAATCTAACCGTTCAGGCAACGTATCAGACACAATATTGCGAGACCGCGCCATGTCCTTCCGTATCCAGCCCCAGCCGCCCGCCCGACCCAACCGTTGCCAGCTGTTCGGCCCCGGCTCGCGCCCGGCGATCTTCGAGAAGATGGCCCAGTCCGACGCCGACGTCATCAACCTGGACCTCGAGGACAGCGTCAGCCCCGACGACAAGGCCGAGGCGCGGAAGAACATCATCCAGGCCATCGGCGATATCGACTGGGGCACCAAGCATCTGTGCGTGCGGATCAACGGGCTGGACACGCCCTACTGGTACCGCGACATCGTCGACATCCTGGAGCAGGCCGGCGACCGGATCGACCAGTTCATGATCCCCAAGGTCGGCAACGCCGCCGACATCTACGCGGTGGACGCGCTGGTCACGGCGGTCGAGGCCGCGAAGGGCCGCACCAAGCCCGTCGCGCTTGAGGTCATCATCGAGACCGCGGCCGGCATCGCCCATGTCGAGGAGATCGCCGCCGCCAGCCCGCGCCTTCAGGCCATGAGCCTCGGCGCCGCGGATTTCGCGGCCTCCATGGGGATGGCGACCACCGGGATCGGCGGCACGCAGGAAAACTACTACATGCACCGCGAGGGGCAGAAATACTGGTCGGACCCGTGGCACTGGGCGCAGGCGGCGATCGTCGCGGCCTGCCGCACCCACGGGGTGCTGCCGGTGGACGGGCCGTTCGGCGATTTCAGCGATGACGAGGGGTTCCGGGCGCAGGCCCTGCGGTCCGCCACGCTGGGCATGGTCGGCAAATGGGCGATCCACCCCAAGCAGGTGGCGCTGGCCAACGAGGTCTTCACCCCTTCGGACGACGCGGTGCGCGAGGCGCGCGAGATCCTCGAGGCCATGGAAGAGGCCAAGCGCACCGGGCAGGGTGCCGCCGTTTACAAGGGGCGCCTGGTCGACCTCGCCTCGATCCGGCAGGCCGAGGTCATCGTGCGCCAGTCCGAGATGATCGCGGGGTGAGCCTGTCCCTGCCGCTGGTGGCGCTGCTGGTGCCCGACTACGACGCGGGCATCGCGTTCTTCACCGCCATCGGCTTCGACCTGGTGACGGACGAGGACCAGGGCCGCAAGCGCTGGGTGGTCGTCGCGCCGCCCGGCGGCGGGGCCAGCCTGCTGCTGGCGCGCGCCGAGGGCCCGCAGGCCGGGGCCATCGGTCAGCAGGCGGGCGGTCGCGTCGGCTTCTTCCTGCACAGCCGCGATTTCGACGCCGACCGCGCCGCCATCATCGCCGCCGGCGGCACCTTCGAAGAGGATCCGCGCAATGAACCCTATGGCCGCGTCGCCGTCTTCAGCGACCCGTGGGGCAACCGGTGGGACCTGATCGCGCCGGCCTGAACGCGCCCGTCACCCGGCGCCCTGCTTGACCATTCGCGCTTTGCGTTCCAATTGAAGGCCCAAGGAGAGCGCCGATGACCCATTACCTGGACTTCGAAAAATCCCTGGCCGAGATCGAGGGCAAGGCAGAAGAGCTGCGCAACATGTCCCGGCAGGAGGACAGCGCGGACATGGAGGAGCAGGCCCAGGCGCTGGACCAGAAGGCGGCCAAGCTGCTGGACGATCTCTACAAGAACCTGACGCCCTGGCGGAAATGCCAGGTGGCGCGGCACCCGGCCCGGCCGCACTGCATCGACTATATCCGCACCCTGTTCACCGAGTTCACGCCGCTGGCGGGCGACCGCAACTTCGCCGACGACCACGCCGTGATGGGCGGGCTTGCGCGACTGGACGGGCGGCCCGTGATGGTAATCGGCCACGAGAAGGGCAACGACACCAAGTCGCGGCTGGAGCGGAATTTCGGCATGGCGCGGCCCGAGGGCTATCGCAAGGCGATCCGCCTGATGGAGATGGCCGACCGCTTCGGCCTGCCGGTGGTCACCCTGATCGACACGCCCGGCGCCTATCCCGGCAAGGGCGCCGAGGAACGCGGCCAGTCCGAAGCCATCGCCCGGTCGACGCAAGCCTGCCTGGGGCTGGGCGTGCCGCTGGTCAGCGTCATCATCGGCGAGGGCGGCTCGGGCGGCGCGGTCGCCTTCGCCACCGCCAACCGGATCGCGATGCTGGAGCACTCGGTCTACTCGGTGATCTCGCCCGAGGGCTGCGCGTCGATCCTGTGGAAGGACGCCGACAAGATGCGCGAGGCCGCCGAGGCGCTGCGCCTGACCGCGCAGGACCTGAAGAAGCTGGGCGTCATCGATCGCATCATCTCTGAGCCACAGGGCGGCGCGCAGCGTGACCTGCGCGCGGCGGTCGAGTCGGTCGGGCAGGCCATCGGCCAGATGCTGGACGAGCTGAGCGGGCTGGACCGCGACGGGCTGCGCGCCGAGCGGCGGCAGAAATACGTGAACATGGGCGACAAGGGGCTGGCGGCATGAAGGTCTACCTGAGCGGCGAAATCCACACCGACTGGCGCGAGCGGATCGAAAACGGGGCGGACGGTCTCGGGGTCACGTTCTCGGCGCCCGTCACCGATCACGCGGCCAGCGACGATTGCGGCGTGGCCATCATGGGGCCCGAGGACAAGAAATTCTGGCACGACCGCAAAGGCGCGTCGCTGAACGCCATCCGCACCCGCATGGGGATCGAGTCCGCCGACGTGGTCGTCGTGCGGTTCGGCGACCAGTTCAAGCAGTGGAACGCCGCCTTCGACGCGGGCTATGCTGCGGCGCTGGGCAAGTCGCTGATCATCCTGCACGGCCCGGACCACGCCCACGCGTTGAAAGAGGTCGACGCCGCCGCCAACGCGGTCTGCGACACCCCCGAGCAGGTGGTCGACTGCCTGCGCTACGTGCTGACGGGCAAGCTGCCGGGCTAGGCGCGCCGGGGCGTCGTCGCGCCCGTGGCGGATCGTCGGATCGAGTATTTGAAGACCAGTGATGCAGGGTGCGGCGCGCGGCTCGGGCATCGGTGCGCCCGGTTTCGACTGTCGCGGGGGCGGTCAGCCCAGACGCGTTGACCGGTGGAGCCCGGGCGCACCACCCTTGGGCGGTTCAGTCTGTCCGGAGCCTTTCGATGAAACGCATTCTGATCGTCGTCACGGTGTTGGCCGGCATGGCCCAGTCGGTCTCCGCCCAAGGCTCCAACGCCGCCCGCTACCTGGTGCGCGAGCGGATCGCCGAAGCCTGTGCCGGCGGGGCCGGATCCTTCGACCCGGCGGGCATCATCGAGCGGGACCTGACCCGCGACGGCCGCGACGACCTGATCCTCTTCGACCACCATCTGTCCTGCTGGGGCGGGATCGGCCGGTCACGATTCTGCGGCGCGGCGGCCTGTGCCTACACGATCTTCGTGCGCGAGGGCGACCTGCTGCAACCGAAGCATCAGGGCCTTTCGGTCGAGCATGTGTGGGTCGAGTCCGGCACGCCGCCGGTCGTCAAAGCCACGGGCGCCGCCGCCAGCGGCTATGCGACAATACAGCTCCGGTGGGACGGGTCAGGCTTTCGCTAGGCGCGCGGACAGGAGAGCATCGCGGTGATCTGCCAGCCATCCGGGCCGTCGCGCAGGTGCAGGAACGTGTCCCAGGTGGCGCCGAAAAGCTCGCGCTGCTCGAGCCGGGCACCGGCGCAGCCGGGCGCGGCCGACAGCGCCACGATCCGCGCGGCATAGGTCGAAAAGACCTCGTTCTGGGCCAGGTGATCGAAGAACGGATAGATGCTGCCCACGACCTCGCGCTGGCCCAGCCGGCCGGAGAACGCGGCATCGGCGTGGAACAGGGATCGCATCAGGGACAGGTCCCGACGCGCCGTGGCGTCGATGAACTGTTCCAGTGTCGCGCGCGCGGCGTCTTCTGCGCCCATCCTGCCCTCGTCGGTCTGCCCGGGCTCCAGTCTTCGCCGCGCGACGGCCGCTTGGCAAGACCGGGGCGCGGCGGTGCTTGATCTGGGCGGCCCGAGCCCGTATCTGGTGCCCGACACGCGAGAGGAGCCGCCCAATGGCCGCCAAGACCAACCCGTTCCAGTTCATCCAGCAGACCCGCGCCGAGATCGCCAAGGTCGTCTGGCCGACCCGGCGCGAGGTGCTTCTGACCACCGTGATGGTGTTCATCATGGCGTCGCTGACGGCCGTGTTCTTCTTTTTCGTGGATTTCCTGATCCGCTCGGGCCTGCAGCTGCTGCTGAACAGCATCGGCTGAGCCACCCGCCGCGGCAGGCTTGCGTTCCGCGCCCGAGGCGGTTAGACGACCGAAAATCCCGGAAATGCTGGCGTGCACCTGATTCGAGTTGCACGCCGCTTTTTTATCCGGGCGCCCGCGCCGACACGCGGGATCAAGTGCAACGATAGATGCGAAGGCAAGGTCTCAGATGGCGAAACGCTGGTATTCCGTGAGCGTCCTGTCGAACTTCGAGAAGAAGATCGCCGAGCAGATCCGGTCGGAAGTCGCCGACAAGGGGCTCGAGGACGAGATCGACGAGGTGCTGGTGCCCACCGAAGAGGTGATCGAGATCCGGCGCGGCAAGAAAGTGACCACCGAGCGGCGGTTCATGCCCGGCTACGTGCTGGTGCACATGGAGCTGGCCGACCACACCTATCACCTGATCAACTCGATCAACCGCGTGACCGGCTTCCTCGGCCCCCAGGGCCGCCCGATGCCCATGCGCGACGCCGAGGTCGAGGCGATCCTGGGCCGCGTGCAGGAAGGCGAGGACGCCCCGCGCATCGAGATCAGCTTCGAGACCGGCGAGAAGGTGAAGGTCACCGACGGCCCGTTCGAGGGCTTCGACGGCATGGTCGAGGACGTGGACGACGCCAACCAGCGCCTGAAGGTCAGCGTCTCGATCTTCGGCCGCGCCACGCCGGTCGAGCTGGAGTACACTCAGGTCTCGAAAGAGGTCTGAGCAGGCCGGGTCACCCCGGCCGCGTCGACGTGGGAGCTTGCGGGCCTTGGGCGCGCGGCGAACCACGGCAAGATGCCCCGAGACAGGGGCGATTGTAGGGTGGGGAGCATCCCCGCCGCGATTGAAAGGAGGCCACCATGGCCAAGAAGAAGGTCGGCAGCATGAAGCTGCAAGTGCCTGCGGGCAAAGCGAACCCCTCGCCCCCCGTCGGCCCCGCGCTGGGTCAGCGCGGCATCAACATCATGGAATTCTGCAAGGCGTTCAACGCCAAGACGCAGGACATGGAGCCCGGCGCGCCGTGCCCCACCGTGATCACCTACTACCAGGACAAGTCCTTCACGATGGACATCAAGACGCCGCCGGCGTCGTACTACCTGAAGAAGGCCGCCAAGATCCAGTCTGGCGCCAAGACCCCGTCGCGCGAGACCGTGGGCACCGTGACCGTCAAGCAGGTCCGCGAGATCGCCGAAGCGAAGATGAAGGACCTGAACGCGACCTCGGTCGAGGGCGCGATGAAGATCATCCTGGGCTCCGCGTCCTCCATGGGCATCGAGGTGAAGTAATGGCCAAGATCAGCAAGAAGCGCCAGGCGCAGAAGGAAGCTTTCGCCGGCAAGGAAAATCTGTCGGTGGACGAGGCCGTCAAGCTGGTGAAGGCGCACGCCACCGCCAAGTTCGACGAGACCATCGAGATCGCCATGAACCTGGGCGTCGACCCGCGCCACGCCGACCAGATGGTCCGCGGCACGGTCACCCTGCCCGCGGGCACCGGCAAGGACGTGCGCGTCGCCGTTTTCGCCCGTGGTCCCAAGGCCGAGGAAGCCCAGGCCGCCGGGGCCGACGTGGTCGGCGCCGAGGACCTGATGGAGCAGGTTCAGGCCGGCAACATCAACTTCGACCGCTGCATCGCCACCCCCGACATGATGCCCATCGTGGGCCGCCTGGGTAAGATCCTGGGCCCGCGCAACCTGATGCCGAATCCCAAGGTCGGCACGGTGACCATGGACGTCAAGGAGGCCGTCGAGGCCGCCAAGGGCGGGCAGGTCCAGTTCAAGGCCGAGAAGGCCGGCGTCGTGCACGCGGGCATCGGCAAGGCGTCGTTCGACGAGTCGGCCCTGGCCGCCAACCTGCGCGCCTTCGTCGATGCCGTGGGCAAGGCCAAGCCGGCCGGCGCCAAGGGCACCTACATGAAGCAGGTCGCCCTGAGCTCGAGCATGGGCCCCGGCGTGACCGTGGACGTCGTGTCGGCCACCGGCAACGACTGATACCGATCCGACCGCTTCGCGGCGGTCGAGGAAATCAAGGGGCGCGTCCGGCACCGGGCGCGCCCCTTTGTCTATGGGGGACGTCCGAAAGCCATCTCGGCGCAAAGCGGCGCGAGGACGGGTGTTCTAAGCCCTGCGCGCCACCTCGCGGCCGTTTCTGAGGCGCACATGCACGACCGTCGGATGCTCTCCGGCGCGTTTGACGTCTGCGATGCCTGACGCTTCGACCAGGTCTGTCAGACGTGGAAATCCGAAGTTGCGAGCGTCGAAGTCGGGGGCCTGATTGGCGAGATGCGCCCCGACCCTCGCAAGGTTTGCCTGGCCGTCCTCCCCGGCCGTGGCGGCGATGGCCTTGGACAGCATGTCGATAGCCGTCTCGTCGAGCCCGGCGTTTCTGGGGGCAGACGGAATGAAGGCCGGCGACAGGATTTTGGCGGTGCTCTCATTCGGCTGTGAATGATCGTCTTCATTCGCATTCAGAACGTCGAAATAGACGAACTTGTCGCAAGCCGTGATGAACGGGCGCGGCGTCTTGCGTTCCCCGAAGCCGTAGACGATCAGGCCCTGCTCTCGCACGCGGGCGGCGAGGCGTGCGAAGTCACTGTCACTGGAGACGATGCAGAACCCGGTGAAACGCCCCGTGTAGAGCAGGTCCATGGCATCGATTATCATCGCGCCATCCGTCGCGTTCTTGCCCGTGGTGTATGCGAACTGCTGAACCGGCTGGATCGAGTGTTCTAGCAGGCAGTCCTTCCAGCCCGTGAGGTCCGGTCTGGTCCAGTCGCCATAGATCCGCTTCACGCTTGCGGTTCCGTAGTTCGCGATCTCCGCCAGCAACCCGTCCACGATCTTGGGCGAGGCGTTGTCGCCGTCGATCAGCAGTGCCAGCGCCTGGTTGGTCTCGTTCGTCATGATGTCCTCGTGTTTCCGCGGGCGTATCGGACAAGGATGTCAGGATGATGTCGGAAACCGCAGGCCGCTCAGGGTCGGTCGGCACCGCGACCGACGGGCTTGCCCCGGCAGCGGCGTCGCCGTCGCGCAGCGCTTGCGACATTGCGGCCAGGTGTCCGGGGGGATCAATCCGGCGGGTCGGGTGTTGTGGGGCCAAGATCCAATGAACCCGCCCGCGGGAAGCCGCGGGGCTGCCCTGAAGGAGTGCCCCATGACCGAACATCACGCCGCCACCCTGTCCGACCTGCCCGAGAACGATCCGACCGAGGTCGCCGTCGGCGACCGCAAGGTCGTGCTGGTCCGACAGGCCAGCAGCGTCTTCGCCGTTGCCGCGACCTGCCCCCACAAGGGCGTGCCGCTGAAGATGGGTGCGGTGAAGGACGGCAAGCTGATCTGCCCCGCCCACCGCGCGATGTTCGACCTGGAAAGCGGCGACCTGCTGGCGCCCCCGGCCTGCGAGGCCATCGCCAGCTATCCGGTGCGGGTGGACGGCGAGGACGTGTATGTCACCGTCGAGCCCGATCAGCCGGAACACCCGCTGCCCGCCCATGCGGGCCGCGGCGACGACCCGCGCCGCTTCGTCATCCTGGGCTCCGGCGCCGCCGGCTGGCGCGCCGCTGAAACCCTGCGCCGCGAGGGGTTCGAGGGCACCATCAACGTCGTGACCGACGAGGGGCCCGTGCCGCTGGACCGCACGGGGTTCTCCAAGGGATATCTCAACAGCGGCGAGACGCCTGCCCTGCGCGACGAAAGCACCGTCGCCAAGCTGGGCATCGAGGTGGTGAAGGGCCGCGCGACCGGCATCACGCCGGCGCTGAAGACCGTGAATCTCGACGGGGGCGTGTCGCTGGACTACGACGCGCTGCTGATCGCCACGGGCTGCGACCCCCGCAAGCTGGACGTGCCGGGGGCCGATCTGGAAGGCATCCACATGATCCGGGGCATGGCCGACGCCGACGCCCTGCGCGAGGACATCGAAAGCCGCGCCAAGGCGGGGCCGGTGCGGGTGGCCATCGTCGGGGCGGGTTTCATCGGGCTCGAAGCCGCGACAAACCTGAACAAGCGCGACGGTGTCGAGGTCACGGTGGTCACGCCCGAGGCGCGCCCGCTGGCCAAGCTGTTCGGCGAAGCCTTCGGCGACCGGCTGCTGGCCGAGCACCGCGAGGCGGGCATCGAGATGCGGACGGAGACCAAGGTCACCGGCTTTGCCGGGTCGCGCCGGGTCGAGGCGCTCGAGACCGAGGGGGGCGACAGCATCCCGTGCGACATCGCGATCGTGGCCATCGGGGCCAAGCCGCGGACCGATTGGCTGCCGTTCGAGACGCTTCAGGACGGCGGCATCGGCGTGGATGACAAGCTGGCCGTGGCGGACGTCGAGGACATCTATGCCGCGGGTGACATCGCGCAGCTGCCCACGCCCTGGGGCGACGTGCGGATCGAGCACTGGCGCTTCGCGCAGGAACTGGGCGAGCTGGCGGCGCGCAACATGCTGGGGCAGGGCGCGCGCTATGAGGGCACGCCGTTCTTCTGGTCGATGCAGCAGCCGAACGGATCCTACAGCTATACCGGCCATGCCGAATCCTGGGACGACGCGCGCGGCGCGCCCGATGGCGACAGTTTCCAGGTCGAATACGTGACGGGCGGGCGCAAGGCGGCGGTGCTGGCGCTGGGCTTCGACGACGACCTGACGAAGCTGACGCTGGAGATGGCGGGCACCGGGCCGGTTGCGGACGCCTGAGCGGCGAAAACTGGCTGGGTCGGGTTGGCAATCCGGCGCGAACGGCCTAATAGGCTCCTGTCGTTCCCCCGTGCGATTCGCGCGGGGGTTCGCATTCGTCCGAGACGGTGGGTGCGCCGGGCCAGCCCGGCACGTAATTCCTGCCCGAGACGGGAAGAGACATTTTTTTATCGGCCCCGCGATCGGTGCCGGTTTGGGGATGTGACGACCCGTTCGGACCGCATGGTCGGGCTGAACAACAGTCCGGCTGAACGAGCCGGAGGGGTTGCCCTCCAAACTTGGAGTGAAACTGTGGATAGAGCCCAGAAAGAGAAAGTGGTCGAGGAACTCGGCCAGATCTTCGAAAGCTCTGGCGTCGTAGTGGTTGCCCACTACACGGGCCTCACGGTTGCCGAGATGCAGGACCTGCGCGCGCGTATGCGTGAAGCGGGCGGGTCCGTCCGCGTTGCCAAGAACAAGCTCGCCAAGATCGCCCTTGAGGGAAAGCCGAACGCTTCGTTGGCTGACCTTCTGACGGGCATGACCGTTCTGTCCTATTCCGAGGACCCCGTGGCTGCGGCCAAGGTGGCCGAGGACTACGCCAAGGATAACTCGAAATTCGAGATCCTGGGCGGTGCCATGGGCGAGAACGCGTTGGACCGCGCCGGTGTGGCGGCGGTTGCGAAGATGCCCAGCCGCGAGGAGCTTATCGCTTCCATCGTGGGCTGCATCGGCGCGCCCGCATCCAACATCGCGGGGGCCATTGGCGCGCCTGCTTCGAACATCGCAAGCATCCTGTCGACCATCGAGGAGCGGGCCGAGGCGGCCTGATCCCGTCCGGGTCTTGAACCCGGATCGCTGGAACACATCTAAACGAACGGAACCAATCAAATGGCTGATCTGAAGAAACTTGCCGAAGAGATCGTGGGTCTGACCCTTCTCGAGGCCCAGGAACTGAAAACCATCCTGAAGGATGAATACGGCATCGAGCCCGCCGCTGGCGGCGCCGTGATGATGGCCGGCCCTGCTGGCGACGCCGGTGGCGCCGCCGAAGAAGAGCAGACCGAATTCGACGTGATCCTGAAGAGCGCCGGCGCTCAGAAGATCAACGTGATCAAGGAAGTCCGCGCCATCACCGGCCTGGGCCTGAAAGAGGCCAAGGAACTGGTCGAAGCCGGCGGCAAGCCCGTCAAGGAAGGCGTCGACAAAGCCGAAGCCGAAGAGATCAAGGGCAAGCTGGAAGCAGCTGGCGCCGAGATCGAGCTCAAGTGATCGACGCGCCCGCGGCGCGGCTTCCGGACTTGATCCGGGGCGCGTTGCCCGGGGCGCGCGCGCGGCCAGGGCGGCATCGGAACCTTCAGGGCTGCGATGTCGCGCAAGGGCCCGCGAAACAAACCGGCTGGTCCCGTTTTCGGGACCAGCCTTCCGCGTCTCAGAGAGGGCCATGGTGGCCCATGACTCTCTCTCAGGTGCGGCAAGGGATCGGGCGGCGACCGGTGGGACGGTCGCCAGGTATGGATCCACTGCCCCCGTTTCGTCAGGACGCGCGGCCCCGCCCCAAGGGTCGTGCCGCCCACGAAAAGCAAAGGTGATACCCCCATGGCATCCAGCTACCTTGGCCAGAAGCGGCTTCGTAAATATTACGGCAAGATCCGGGAAGTCCTGGAAATGCCGAACCTCATCGAGGTTCAGAAATCCAGCTATGATCTCTTCCTGAAGTCGGGCGACCAGCTCGAGCCGATGGACGGCGAAGGCATCAAGGGCGTGTTCCAGTCGGTCTTTCCGATCAAGGACTTCAACGAGACGGCCGTCCTGGAATTCGTCAAGTACGAGCTGGAAAAGCCGAAATACGACGTCGAGGAATGCCAGCAGCGCGACATGACCTACAGCGCGCCGCTGAAGGTGACCCTGCGCCTGATCGTGTTCGATGTGGACGAGGATACCGGCGCCAAGTCCGTCAAGGACATCAAGGAGCAGGACGTGTTCATGGGCGACATGCCCCTGATGACGCCGAACGGCACCTTCGTGGTGAACGGGACCGAGCGCGTCATCGTGTCGCAGATGCACCGTTCGCCCGGCGTCTTCTTCGACCACGACAAGGGCAAGACCCACAGCTCGGGCAAGCTGCTGTTCGCCTGCCGCATCATTCCCTATCGCGGCTCGTGGCTGGACTTCGAGTTCGACGCCAAGGATCTCGTCTACGCGCGCATCGACCGTCGCCGCAAGCTGCCGGTGACGACGCTTCTCTATGCCCTGGGGCTCGACCAGGAAGCGATCATGGACGCGTATTACGATACCGTCGACTTCAAGCTCGAGAAGAACAAGGGCTGGGTGACCAAGTTCTTCCCCGAGCGCGTGCGCGGCACGCGTCCCGCCTATGACCTGGTCGACGCCAAGTCGGGCGAGGTGATCGCCGAGGCGGGCAAGAAGGTGACCCCGCGCGCCGTGAAGAAGCTGATCGACGAAGGCGAAGTGACCCAGCTTCTGCTGCCGTTCGACCAGATCGTCGGCCGCTTCGTCGCGCGCGACATCATCAACGAGGAAACCGGCGCGATCTACGTCGAGGCGGGTGACGAGCTCACCTGGGAAACCGACAAGGACGGCGCCGTCACCGGCGGCACCCTGCACGAGCTGATCGAGGCCGGCATCACCGACATCCCGGTGCTGGACATCGACAACGTCACGGTCGGCCCGTACATGCGCAACACCATGGCCCAGGACAAGAACCTGAACCGTGACACCGCGCTGATGGACATCTACCGCGTCATGCGCCCGGGCGAGCCGCCCACCGTCGAGGCCGCCAGCACCCTGTTCGACACCCTGTTCTTCGACGCCGAGCGCTATGACCTCAGCGCCGTGGGCCGGGTGAAGATGAACATGCGCCTGGATCTCGACGCCGAGGACACGCAGCGCACCCTGCGCCGCGAGGACATCGTCGCCTGCATCAAGGCGCTGGTGGACCTGCGCGACGGCCGCGGCGACATCGACGACATCGACCACCTGGGTAACCGCCGGGTGCGCTCGGTCGGCGAGCTGATGGAAAACCAGTACCGCGTCGGCCTGCTGCGCATGGAGCGCGCCATCAAGGAGCGCATGTCGTCGGTCGAGATCGACACCGTCATGCCGCAGGACCTGATCAACGCGAAGCCCGCGGCCGCCGCGGTGCGCGAGTTCTTCGGCTCGTCGCAGCTGTCGCAGTTCATGGACCAGACCAACCCGCTGTCGGAAGTCACCCACAAGCGCCGCCTGTCGGCCCTTGGACCGGGCGGCCTGACGCGCGAGCGTGCCGGCTTCGAGGTGCGCGACGTGCACCCGACCCACTATGGCCGGATGTGCCCGATCGAAACGCCCGAAGGTCCGAACATCGGCCTGATCAACTCGCTGGCGACCTTCGCCCGCGTGAACAAGTACGGCTTCATCGAGACGCCCTATCGCGTGGTGAAGGACGGGCAGGTGACCGACGAGGTTCACTACATGTCCGCCACCGAGGAAATGCGCCACACCGTGGCGCAGGCCAACGCGACGCTGGATGACGGCGGCAAGTTCGTGAACGAGATGGTGAACACCCGCCAGTCGGGCGACTACACGCTGGCCCCGGTCGAGAATGTCGACCTGATCGACGTGTCGCCCAAGCAGCTGGTGTCGGTCGCCGCCTCGCTGATCCCGTTCCTCGAGAACGACGACGCCAACCGCGCCCTGATGGGGTCGAACATGCAGCGCCAGGCGGTTCCGCTTCTGCGGGCCGAGGCGCCGCTGGTCGGCACCGGGATCGAGGAAATCGTCGCCCGCGACTCGGGCGCCGCGATCATGGCGCGGCGCGGCGGGGTGATCGACCAGGTCGATGCCCAGCGTATCGTGATCCGGGCCACCGAGGACCTGGAGCTGGGCGACGCCGGTGTGGATATCTACCGCCTGCGCAAGTTCCAGCGGTCGAACCAGAACACCTGCATCAACCAGCGTCCGCTGGTGAAGGTGGGCGACAGCGTCGGCAAGGGCGAAGTCATCGCCGACGGCCCGTCGACCGACCTGGGCGAGCTGGCCCTGGGCAAGAACGTGGTCGTCGCGTTCATGCCGTGGAACGGTTATAACTACGAGGACTCAATCCTGATTTCCGAGCGGATCACCCGCGACGACGTCTTCACCTCGATCCATATCGAGGAGTTCGAGGTCGCCGCCCGTGACACCAAGCTGGGACCGGAAGAGATCACCCGCGACATCCCGAACGTGGGCGAAGAGGCGCTGCGCAACCTCGACGAGGCCGGCATCGTCTATATCGGCGCCGAGGTCGGGCCTGCGGATATCCTTGTGGGTAAGATCACGCCCAAGGGCGAAAGCCCGATGACGCCCGAGGAGAAACTCCTGCGCGCCATCTTCGGCGAAAAGGCCAGCGACGTGCGCGACACCTCGCTGCGTCTGCCCCCGGGTGACTACGGCACGGTCGTGGAAGTTCGCGTCTTCAACCGCCACGGCGTGGAGAAGGACGAGCGGGCCCTGCAGATCGAGCGGGAAGAGATCGATCGCCTGTCGCGCGACCGCGACGACGAGCTGGCGATCCTGGACCGCAACATCTATGCCCGCCTGCGCGAGCTGATCCTGGGCAAGACCGCCGTGAAGGGCCCCAAGGGCGTCAAGGCGAACACCAAGATCGACGAGGCGCTGCTGGATGACCAGCTGAGCCGCGGCCAGTGGTGGCAGCTCGCCCTCGAGGACGAGGACGACGCCAAGATCATGGAAGCCCTGAACGAGCAGTACGAGGCGCAGAAGCGCGCGCTCGACGCCCGTTTCGAGGACAAGGTCGAGAAGGTGCGTCGTGGCGACGACCTGCCGCCGGGCGTGATGAAGATGGTCAAGGTCTTCGTCGCGGTGAAGCGCAAGCTTCAGCCGGGCGACAAGATGGCCGGCCGTCATGGCAACAAGGGCGTGATCTCGAAGGTGGTGCCCATGGAGGACATGCCGTTCCTCGCCGATGGCACGCCGGTCGACTTCGTCCTGAACCCGCTGGGCGTGCCGTCGCGCATGAACGTCGGTCAGATCCTCGAAACCCACATGGGCTGGGCCGCACGCGGTCTGGGTCTGAAGGTGGACGAGGCGCTGGACGATTATCGCCGCAACGGTGACATGACCCCGGTGCGCGACGCGATGAAGATCGCCTATGGCGACGACGTCTTCGCCGAGGGCATCGAGGGCGCCGAAGATGACGCGCTGCTGGAAATGGCCGGCAACGTCACCCGCGGTGTTCCGATCGCCACGCCGGTCTTCGACGGCGCGAAAGAGGCCGACGTGAACGACAGCCTTGCGCGTGCCGGCTTCGACACCTCGGGCCAGTCGCTGCTGTTCGACGGCCGCACGGGCGAGGCGTTCAGCCGGAAGGTGACGGTGGGGATCAAGTACCTGCTGAAGCTGCACCACCTGGTGGACGACAAGATCCACGCGCGGTCGACCGGACCCTACAGCCTGGTCACCCAGCAGCCGCTGGGCGGCAAGGCCCAGTTCGGCGGTCAGCGCTTCGGCGAGATGGAGGTCTGGGCGCTGGAAGCCTACGGCGCGGCCTACACCCTGCAGGAGATGCTGACGGTAAAATCCGACGACGTGGCGGGCCGGACCAAGGTCTACGAGAGCATCGTCAAGGGCGAGGACAACTTCGAGGCGGGCGTCCCCGAGAGCTTCAACGTTCTCGTGAAGGAAGTCCGCGGCCTCGGCCTGAACATGGAACTCCTGGATGCCGAGGACGAGGAGGAAGACGCGGAGTGATCCGCGGCGGGGGCGATCCTTTCCCGAAGGATCGTCCCTCACTCCCCTCTCTGACGCACCCTAACTCTTAGGACAGAATATGAACCAGGAACTGACCACCAACCCGTTCTCGCCCATGGCGGCGCCGAAAAGCTTCGACGAAATCAAGGTATCGCTGGCGAGCCCCGAGCGGATCCTCAGCTGGTCCTTCGGCGAGATCAAGAAGCCCGAGACGATCAACTACCGCACGTTCAAGCCCGAGCGTGACGGCCTGTTCTGCGCGCGTATCTTCGGACCGATCAAGGATTACGAGTGCCTGTGCGGCAAGTACAAGCGCATGAAATATCGCGGCGTCGTCTGCGAGAAGTGCGGCGTCGAGGTGACGCTGCAGAAGGTCCGTCGCGAGCGCATGGGCCACATCGAGCTGGCCGCGCCCTGCGCCCACATCTGGTTCCTCAAGTCGCTGCCCTCGCGCATCGGCCTGATGCTGGACATGACCCTGCGCGACCTCGAGCGGGTTCTCTACTTCGAGAACTACGTGGTGATCGAGCCGGGCCTGACGGACCTCACCTACGGTCAGATGCTGACCGAGGAAGAGTTCATGGACGCCCAGGACCAGTACGGCATGGACGCCTTCACCGCCAATATCGGCGCCGAGGCCATCCGCGAGATGCTGGCGATGATCGACCTCGAGGCCGAGGCCGAGCGCCTGCGCGAGGAGCTGAAGGAAGCCACCGGCGAACTGAAGCCCAAGAAGATCATCAAGCGCCTCAAGATCGTCGAGAACTTCATCGAATCCGGCAACCGCCCGGAATGGATGGTGCTGACCGTCGTTCCCGTCATCCCGCCCGAGCTGCGCCCGCTGGTGCCGCTGGACGGTGGCCGCTTCGCGACCTCGGACCTGAACGACCTGTATCGCCGCGTCATCAACCGCAACAACCGCCTGAAGCGCCTGATCGAGCTGCGCGCGCCTGATATCATCATCCGCAACGAAAAGCGGATGCTGCAGGAATCCGTCGACGCCCTGTTCGACAACGGCCGCCGCGGCCGCGTCATCACCGGCGCCAACAAGCGCCCGCTGAAGTCGCTGTCGGACATGCTGAAGGGCAAGCAGGGCCGGTTCCGCCAGAACCTGCTGGGCAAGCGCGTCGACTTCTCGGGCCGTTCGGTCATCGTGACCGGCCCCGAGCTGAAGCTGCACCAGTGCGGCCTGCCGAAGAAGATGGCGCTCGAGCTGTTCAAGCCGTTCATCTACTCGCGGCTCGAGGCGAAGGGCCTGTCGTCGACCGTGAAGCAGGCGAAGAAGCTGGTCGAGAAGGAGCGCCCCGAGGTCTGGGACATCCTCGACGAGGTCATCCGCGAGCACCCGGTCATGCTGAACCGGGCACCGACCCTGCACCGCCTGGGCATCCAGGCGTTCGAGCCGGTGCTGATCGAAGGCAAGGCGATCCAGCTGCACCCGCTGGTCTGCTCGGCCTTCAACGCCGACTTCGACGGCGACCAGATGGCCGTGCACGTCCCGCTGTCGCTGGAAGCCCAGCTGGAAGCGCGCGTCCTGATGATGTCGACCAACAACGTGCTGTCGCCCGCCAACGGCGCGCCCATCATCGTGCCGTCGCAGGACATGATCCTGGGCCTGTACTACATCACGATGCAGCGCGAGGGCATGAAGGGCGAGGGCATGATCTTCTCGAACGTGGACGAGGTGCAGCACGCCCTCGACGCGGGCGAGGTGCACCTGCACGCCAAAGTCCAGGCGCGGCTGCCGCAGATCGACGACGAGGGCAACGAGGTGATGGTGCGGTTCGAAACCACGCCGGGCCGCGTGCGCCTGGGCGCGCTTCTGCCGCTGAACGCCAAGGCGCCCTTCGACCTGGTCAACCGTCTGCTGCGCAAGAAGGAAGTGCAGCAGGTCATCGACACCGTCTACCGCTACTGCGGCCAGAAGGAGTCGGTCATCTTCTGCGACCAGATCATGACCATGGGCTTCCGCGAGGCGTTCAAGGCCGGCATCAGCTTCGGCAAGGACGACATGGTCATTCCTGAAACGAAGTGGCCGATCGTGGAAGAAACCCGCGAGCAGGTGAAGGACTTTGAACAGCAGTACATGGACGGCCTGATCACCCAGGGTGAGAAGTACAACAAGGTCGTCGATGCGTGGTCGAAGTGTAACGACAAGGTCACCGAGGCGATGATGTCGACCATCTCGACTCCCGGCACCGACGAGAACGGCGCCGAGAACGAGCCGAACTCGGTCTACATGATGGCCCACTCGGGCGCCCGTGGCTCGGTCACCCAGATGAAGCAGCTGGGCGGCATGCGTGGCCTCATGGCCAAGCCGTCGGGCGAGATCATCGAGACGCCGATCATCTCGAACTTCAAGGAAGGCCTGACCGTGCTCGAGTACTTCAACTCGACCCACGGTGCGCGGAAGGGTCTGTCGGACACCGCCCTGAAGACGGCGAACTCGGGTTACCTGACCCGTCGTCTGGTGGACGTGGCGCAGGACTGCATCGTTCGCATGCATGATTGCGGCACCGACCGGGCCGTGACCGCGCGGGCCGCCGTCAACGACGGCGAGATCGTCGCGTCGCTGGGCGAGCGTGTGCTGGGCCGTGTCGCGGCCGAGGACCTGGTCAGGCCGGCCACCGACGAGGTGATCGTCGCCGAGGGCGAGCTGATCGACGAGCGCAAGGCCGACATGGTCGAGGCCAGCGGCCTGGCCGAGGCGCGCATCCGCTCGCCGCTGACCTGCGAGGCCGAGGAAGGCGTCTGCGCCATGTGCTACGGTCGTGACCTGGCGCGCGGTACGATGGTGAACCAGGGCGAAGCCGTGGGCATCATCGCGGCGCAGTCCATCGGCGAGCCGGGCACCCAGCTGACCATGCGGACGTTCCACATCGGCGGCGTGGCACAGGGTGGCCAGCAATCCTTCCAGGAAGCTGGCCAGGAGGGCGTGGCCGAGTACCGCAACGCCCAGACCCTGAAGAACGACGCCGGGCAGGTGATCGTCATGGGCCGCAACATGACCCTTGCGATCATCGACGAGAACGGCGTCGAGCGTGCGACCTACAAGCTGGGATACGGCACCACGATGCATGTCGAGGACGGCGCCAAGATCAGCCGTGGCGACAGGCTGTTCGAGTGGGACCCCTACACCCTGCCGATCATCGCCGAGAAGGCGGGCACCGCGCGCTTCGTCGACCTTGTCACCGGCATCTCGGTGCGGGACGAGACCGACGACGCCACCGGCATGACCCAGAAGATCGTCAGCGACTGGCGGTCGGTGCCCAAGGGCGGTGACCTGAAGCCCGAGATCCTGATCGTGGGCGAAGACGGCGAGCCGGTGCGCAACGACCAGGGCAACCCGGTCACGTACCCGATGTCGGTGGACGCCATCCTGTCCGTCGAGGAGGGGGCCGAGATCAAGGCCGGTGACGTGGTCGCGCGTATTCCGCGTGAAGGCGCCAAGACCAAGGACATCACCGGTGGTCTGCCGCGTGTGGCCGAACTTTTCGAAGCGCGTCGTCCGAAGGATCACGCCATCATCGCCGAGGCGGATGGCTACGTTAAATTCGGTCGCGACTACAAGAACAAGCGCCGCATCGCCATCGTCCCGGCCGAGGACGACGCCGAGCCGATCGAGTACATGGTGCCCAAGGGCAAGCACATCCCGGTGCAGGAAGGCGACTTCGTGCAGAAGGGCGACTACATCATGGATGGCAACCCCGCCCCCCATGACATCCTGTCGATCCTGGGTGTGGAAGCTCTGGCCGATTACATGATCGACGAGGTGCAGGACGTCTATCGACTGCAGGGTGTGAAGATCAACGACAAGCACATCGAGGTGATCGTTCGCCAGATGCTGCAGAAGTGGGAGATCCAGGACTCGGGCGAGACGACGCTTCTGAAGGGCGAGCACGTGGACAAGGCCGAGTTCGACGAGGCCAACGAGAAGGCTCTCAAGAAGGGCGGCCGTCCGGCACAGGGCGAACCGATCCTGCTGGGCATCACCAAGGCGTCGCTGCAGACCCGCAGCTTCATCTCGGCGGCGTCCTTCCAGGAAACCACCCGCGTGCTGACCGAAGCCTCGGTGCAGGGCAAGCGCGACAAGCTGGTGGGCCTGAAAGAGAACGTCATCGTCGGCCGCCTGATCCCGGCCGGCACCGGCGGGGCCACCCAGCGCGTGCGCCGCATCGCGGCCGAGCGCGACCTGAAGGTGCTGAAAGCCGCCCGGGCCGAGGCCGAAGCGGCCGCCGCCCTGGCCGCGCCCGAGGAAGAGGTGATGGGCGAGCAGCCCATGGACGTGGGCCTGATGGACACGCCCGAGAGCCGCGACGAATAAGCACGCGGCCCTTTCACAGGACGGATCAAGGCGCCCCCTCGCGGGGCGCCTTTTTCTTTGCGGAATCCGGTGGATAGCGCGCCGATCAGGCCAAATTCCCGGCGAATTCCCGATTCCGGTCGGAACGCCCGTTGAAATCGGGTTTGCCCAACCGCCGATCTGCCGCACTTTTATCTAATTGTGAGGAAAAACCGTACCGACCCAAAAAGGGGATAAGGCCATGTCGAACAAGGAATATCGCAAACCGGGATTGGGGCTCGCGCTTCTGCCCATTGTCCTGACGCTCGCCATCCTGATGCTTCAGCTGTTCTATTTCGGCAATTTCGTGCCGCATATTCCGCTGGCCATCGGCATCGCCATCACCGGCCTCGTGGCGCTGTATCTCGGGCATGACTGGGACAGCATCGAGGACGGGCTGTTCCACGTGGTCAAGATTTCCCTGCCTTCGGTATCGGTACTGATCGTTGTCGGGATGATCATCGGGGTCTGGATCGCCTCAGGCACCGTGCCCACGCTGATCTACTACGGCCTCTTGGTACTGAACCCGTCGATATTCCTTGCCGCCGCGATGATCCTGTGCGCGGTCGTTTCGGTCAGCCTCGGCACGTCGTGGGGTACGGTCGGCACCGTGGGCCTTGCACTCATGGGGATCGGCGCCGGTTTCGAGGTGCCTGCCTACTGGACCGCCGGCGCGGTGGTTTCGGGCGCGTTCTTCGGCGACAAGATCTCGCCCCTGTCGGACACGACGAACCTGGCCCCTGCGGTCACCGGGACCAACGTCTTCGACCACATCCGCAACATGATGCCCACGACCGTCCCCGCGATGCTGATCGCGCTGGGGGTCTACATCTTCGCGGGCTACACGCTGATCGACCCGGCCGGCGGATCGTTCGAGCAGATCAACGCCATCACCAGCGGCCTGGACGAGGCCTTCTGGATCTCGCCGTGGCTCCTGGTGCCCGCGCTTCTGGTCATCGCCCTGGCCATCACCAAGAACCCGCCGATCCCGTCGCTGTTCGCAGGTGTCCTGGCGGGTGGCCTCATGGCGATCATGTTCCAGGGCGAGGGGCTGAAGTCGGTGTTTGCCTATGCCAACTCGGGCTTCTCGATCGAAACGGGCGTGAGCGAGATCGACAACCTGCTGAACCGGGGCGGGGTGCAGTCGATGATGTGGACCATCTCGCTGATCCTGCTGGCGCTCGGCTTCGGCGGCGCGCTCGAGCGGACCCGCTGCCTGGAAGCCGTGATTGACAAGATCATCGCCAGCGTGAAGTCCTTTGCCGGCATCCAGACGTCGGCGACCCTGACCGCGGCGGCGACCAACGTGGTGGCGGGCGACCCCTACCTGTCGATCGCGCTGCCGGGGCGGATGTACTGCCCGGTCTATCGCGGGATGGGATATTCCACGCTGAACCTGTCGCGCGGCATCGAGGAGGGCGGCACGCTGATCTCGCCGCTGATCCCGTGGAACGCGGGCGGCGCCTTCGTGATCTCGGCCCTGGGGCTCGGGATCATGGGCGGCGATCTTGAGAACCTGCTCTATATCCCGCTGGCCATCGCCTGCTGGGCCTCGCCGGTGATCGGCATCTTCTACGCCTGGACCGGTCTCTTCTCGCCCAAGGCGTCGGACGAAGAGAAACAGAAGTGGAAATCGGACGGCGAAGACATCGCCGATCTGCAGACGGCCTGACCGTTTCGACCGGGGCGGCCCCTTGCGCGCCGCCCCGGTCCCTATGTCCGGCGGCCTTTTACCCTCCGGTAAGGGGCGCTGTTGACACCCGACGACTCGGGTTCTATACGGCCCCGAACTGAGCGTCCGGGCGATGCCCTGCCAGTTGTGAAATCGAAGGACGTGGTCACGATCCGGGCCCTGGCGCCCCGATCCTCTGAGACCCAACCGCAAGGGCCCGCGCCCGTTGCGGTGATTGCGTTTTGCGGACGCGCAAGGCGTAGCGAAGAAGATGAACCGGGGTGCGCGCGCCCCATGAGAATTAGATGTTGCAACACCGAGGAAAGTCACCGGAATGCCAACGATCCAACAGCTGATCCGCAAGCCGCGGCAGCCGAAAGTCAAACGCTCCAAGTCGCTGCACCTGGAAGGCTGCCCCCAGAAGCGCGGCGTCTGCACCCGCGTTTACACCACCACGCCGAAGAAGCCGAACTCGGCAATGCGGAAGGTCGCCAAGGTGCGCCTGACCAATGGTTACGAGGTCATCAGCTACATCCCCGGCGAATCGCACAACCTGCAAGAGCACTCGGTGGTGCTGATCCGTGGTGGTCGTGTGAAGGACCTTCCCGGTGTCCGCTACCACATCCTGCGCGGCGTGCTGGACACGCAAGGTGTCAAAGACCGCAAGCAGCGCCGCTCGAAATACGGCGCGAAGCGTCCGAAGTAAGAGGATTAACAGATGTCCCGTCGTCACGCCGCCGAAAAGCGCGAGATCCTGCCCGACGCCAAGTTCGGCGATAAGGTGATCACCAAGTTCATGAACAACCTGATGGTTGACGGCAAGAAGTCCGTCGCCGAACGCATCGTCTACAACGCGTTCGATCGGGTCGAAGGCAAGCTCAAGAAGTCGCCCGTCGAGGTCTTCCACGAGAGCCTGGACAACATCAAACCGTCGGTCGAGGTCCGCTCGCGCCGCGTGGGTGGTGCGACCTACCAGGTGCCCGTCGAAGTGCGCCCCGAGCGCCGCGAAGCCCTGGCGATCCGCTGGCTGATCAACGCCTGCCGCGCCCGCAACGAGAACACCATGGAAGAGCGTCTGGCCGGTGAGCTGGTCGATGCCGTCAACGGTCGTGGCTCGGCGGTGAAGAAGCGCGAAGACACCCACAAGATGGCCGACGCCAACAAGGCGTTCAGCCACTACCGCTGGTAAGACCGGCGGGTTTTCCCGCCGTCGCCGGCGGACCACCGTACCAAAGCAAGGACTGCTCCTATGCCCCGCGATTATTCGCTCGCCCGTTACCGCAACTTCGGCATCATGGCCCACATCGATGCCGGCAAGACCACCTGCACCGAGCGCATCCTGTTCTACACCGGCAAGTCCCACAAGATCGGCGAAGTCCATGACGGCGCCGCCACGATGGACTGGATGGAGCAGGAGCAGGAACGCGGGATCACCATCACCTCGGCCGCGACGACCACTTTCTGGTTCCGCACCGAGGACGGCAAGACCACGACCGGCATCTACGGCGACACGCCCGAGGAAGCCGGCTTCCGCTTCAACATCATCGACACCCCCGGCCACGTGGACTTCACCATCGAGGTCGAGCGTTCGCTGGCCGTGCTGGACGGCGCCGTCGCCGTGCTTGACGCCAACGCCGGCGTCGAGCCGCAGACCGAGACCGTGTGGCGCCAGGCCGACCGCTACAAGGTGCCGCGCATCGTGTTCGTCAACAAAATGGACAAGATCGGTGCCGACTTCTTCAACTGCGTCCAGATGATCAAGGACCGCACCGGTGCCACCCCCGCGCCGATCCAGATGCCCATCGGGGCCGAGGATCAGCTGGAAGGCATCGTCGACCTGGTCACCATGAAGGAGTGGGTCTGGAAGGGTGAAGACCTGGGCGCCAGCTGGGTCGTTCAGGACGTGCGCGACGAGCTGAAGGATCGTGCCGAGGAGATGCGCCAGGAGCTCATCGAGATCGCCGTCGAAATGGACGACGACGCGATGGAGAAGTACCTGGAAGGCGAAGAGCCCGATCTGCCGACCCTGCGGTCGCTGATCCGCAAGGGCACCCTGTCCATGTCCTTCGTGCCCGTGCTGGCCGGCTCGGCGTTCAAGAACAAGGGCGTGCAGCCCCTGCTGAACGCGGTGATCGACTACCTGCCCGGTCCGCTCGACGTGCCCGCCTACATGGGCTTCTCGCCCGATGACGAGACCGAGACCCGCAACATCGCCCGGCACGCCGACGATGATGAGCCGTTCTCGGCGCTGGCGTTCAAGATCATGAACGACCCGTTCGTGGGCTCGCTGACCTTCACCCGCATCTACTCGGGTCACCTCTCCAAGGGCGACTCGGTCATGAACTCGACCAAGGGCAAGAAAGAGCGCATCGGTCGTATGATGATGATGCACTCGAACAACCGCGAGGAAATCGAGAACGCCTATGCGGGGGACATCATCGCGCTGGCCGGCCTGAAGGAAACGACCACCGGCGACACGCTGTGCGACAGCCAGAAGCAGGTGGTTCTGGAGACCATGACCTTCCCCGATCCGGTCATCGAGATCGCGGTCGAGCCCAAGACCAAGGCCGACCAGGAGAAGATGTCCGCGGGCCTTCAGCGTCTGGCGGCGGAGGATCCGTCCTTCCGCGTCGAGACCGACCTGGAGTCGGGCCAGACCATCATGAAAGGCATGGGCGAACTTCACCTGGACATCCTGGTCGACCGCCTGAAGCGCGAGTTCAAGGTCGAGGCCAACATCGGTGCGCCGCAGGTGGCCTATCGTGAAACCGTGTCGAAGGAAGCCGAGCACACCTACACCCACAAGAAGCAGTCGGGTGGTTCGGGCCAGTTCGCCGAGGTGAAGATGATCATCACCCCGACCGAGCCGGGCGAAGGCTTCTCGTTCGAAAGCCGCATCGTCGGCGGCGCGGTGCCGAAGGAATACATCCCCGGCGTCGAGAAGGGCGTGAAGTCGGTCATGGACTCCGGTCCGCTGGCGGGCTTCCCGGTCATCGACTTCAAGGTCGCGCTGATCGACGGCAAGTTCCACGACGTGGACTCGTCGGTCCTGGCCTTCGAGATCGCATCGCGTCAGTGGATGCGCGAGGCCATGAAGAAGGCCGGCGCCAAGCTGCTCGAGCCGATCATGAAGGTCGAGGTCGTGACCCCCGAGGAGTATACCGGCAACATCATCGGTGACCTGACCTCGCGTCGGGGCCAGGTGCAGGGCCAGGAGACGCGCGGCAACGCGATCGTCATCAACGCCTTCGTGCCGCTGGCCAACATGTTCGGCTACATCAACAACCTGCGTTCGATGTCGTCGGGCCGCGCCCAGTTCACCATGCTCTTCGATCACTACGAGCCCGTTCCGCAGAACATCTCGGAAGAGATCCAGAGCAAGTACGCATAAGCGGGGCGGCGGGGTGAACCCCGCCCTACCCAACCACCGTAGGGCGGGGGACGACCCCGCCACCCACCAGACGAAAAGAAGGAGCCCACGCAATGGCGAAGGCAAAGTTCGAACGCAACAAACCGCACGTGAACATCGGGACCATCGGTCACGTTGACCACGGCAAGACGACGCTGACCGCGGCGATCACCAAGTATTTCGGCGACTTCCGCGCCTACGACCAGATCGACGGCGCGCCCGAGGAGAAGGCCCGCGGCATCACGATCTCGACCGCGCACGTGGAGTACGAGACCGAGGCCCGCCACTATGCCCACGTGGACTGCCCCGGCCACGCCGACTACGTGA